>FUFK010040465.1_pt1 | contig 11229 bp, 12 predicted proteins | sample 1021851 | NCBI WGS metagenome assembly FUFK01 (sample SAMEA51879418, study PRJEB19060) | metagenome
GGCGACGTTTCCCAAAGCCTTTTTGATCGAACTCGCGCACCCGCCGCAGACGATCTCCGGCGCGGTGACTGTCGTCGTTTTTGTCTCGTTCGCTGAATTTGTCATCGTTTTTTCCTCCCCCGTTCGGTTAATGCTCGCCGGACGGCTACTTCCGCCGCAGCATCCGCAGGATGATTTCGTTTCCCTCTGACCGGATTCGCCGGTTTTAACCGCCGCCGAATCGCCTCTAAAATTCTCTTCCGCTCGATTCATAGTTTTAACTTCCCCTTTTAAAATCGCCCTTTTGAAGAGCTATAAGAAGAGTATAAACCCTGTAGTCGAGTAAAGAGTCAAGCGGTATTTTCAAAAAAATTTCGCGCCGTGATTTAATCTTCAAAACTGCTTTTTCGCCGACGAAGATTGTCCGCGAAAGTTTTGCCCAAGATTTCAACCCTTCCGCTTGCGGTTGTTTTTCGGCGCGACAGCGGCGTGCGGCGCGTGGAGCGGATTCTCGATTTCCGCCGTTTCGATCAACCCGCAAATGTGTCCGGGCGCCCGCCCGACCTCGTCCCATTCTTCGAGAGTTTGCGCCAGCTCCTGGCGGTAACGCTTCATTTCCCGCAGCCGCTCGTCGAGCTCCGCGAGCCGGCGGCGCACGATTTCACGCACTTCGTCGCACGGGCTGGCGCCTGAGCGGGCGTCTTCGATGATCCGCCTGATTTCGTCGAGCGAGAACCCGAGCGTCTGAGCCTTTTTGATAAAGCTGAGCCGCTCAAGCACGCCCTCGTCGTAAAGCCGGTAGCCGCTCGCCGAGCGGACGGGTTTTCCCAAAAGTCCGCTCCGCTCGTAAAACCTGAGAGCTTCGATTCCGATGCCGGATGCCTGCGACACTTCGCCGATTTTCAGCGAATTGCGCGTCGCAGTCGTTTTTTCAAAATGATTTTGTCCGCTTGCTGTTTTCATCATTTCTTGACTGATCTAAAATCAGTTCTGATTTTCGGCGGCTGAAGCAAATTCGTTTTATCAGCCGTCGCGCTTATCGTTCAGCCCGCCACTTTCTCCATCGTTTTGCCGCAGCAGCAACGCGGCTGTTCCTGCCCCTTGCAATTCGCCGGAGCGCCTTTCGTCACGGTAATTTCGCAGCCGCAGTTCGCGTCCGGGCAGCGGTAGACTTCGCCTTCTCGTAATGCCATTTTCCTTCCTCTCCTCTTTTAAAGTCCAGCCTAAAATTAGCCGTCAGGATTAATGATAAACCCTGTAGTCGTGTGCAGAGTCAAGCGTGAATTTGATATTTCCGCGCCCGGGCAAAAAAATGACGGCGGGCAGGCGGCGATAACTCGCTCCGTCCCTGCCCGCCGCCGTTCGAGCCGTCTTCGACTCGACAAACCGCGTCCGGTCGTTGACGACCGTTTTAAGTTTTTAGTCAGCGCCGCCGCGCCGCAAATTGTTTCGAGAGAGCGAAAACTCCGCCCGCGAAAACCGTCGCCGAAGCCGCCGCCCAAGACAGGCGATAAAACGGTGAAACCCAGGCGGGCTGCGCCAAATACGCCACTGCCGCGCAAACGAACCAAAAGAATAAAAAAACGCAGGCAAAAAGCAGCCACACCGAAATTGCCTGCGCGAACATCGTCGCTTCCCTATTTTCTCTCATCTTCGACCTGCCCCCGCTAATCTCCCACCGGCAGCGCCGCTTCGAGCCTAACGCTTTCGCCATCGCTCACACCCGTCGAGGCGGAAACCTCTTTCGTTTTAGCGCCTTCGAGAAGGCGCGCCAGTTCGCGCATCTTTTTCTCGGTTCGGTGGTGAACGTCTTCCATAAAAATGTGCATAAACTCGCCGTTGCGCCCGACGCTGTAAAGGTTCTCAACGCCCGTCCCTTCGGCGAACCGCCGCCGTTCCGCCTCATACTCGCGCAGGAAAACCGGATAAGCAATCGGCGTTTTCAGGACGCGGCAACCCTCGTAACGCTCGCGCACGCCCGGGATAATCGGCTTCAAGGTTTCGACACACAGCTCGCCCAAAGCTTCATCGTCCATCTGCCAGAACTCATCGCCTTTCTCCGAGCCGATGTCCACGGTGATCAAGGTTTTGCCTTCGGGCGCGAGCCACGGCATCGAAAGCGGCGTTTCGGTTAAGCGGAAAAACGGAAATTCTTTTTCCGGCGTCCAGGTGACGACATCGGGCAGCAGCCCGCGCCCCTTCAGGCGCAGATTGACGAAAATCATCGGGCGGTAGCGAAAGCGCGTCAGGTGCGCGAGCGCGTCAGTGCCTTCGACGATTTTTCCGAGGACGTGAACCGGCGCGGTGCTGACGACCGCCGCGGCTTCCTGAAATTTGCCCCGGACGCGCACGCCGACCGCTTTGCCGTCTTCGACGAGAATCGCTTCGACGGGCGATTCGAGCCGAATCACGTCGTTCAGCCCTTCGGCTAACTTCTGGCACAAAGTCCCGATGCCGCCTTCCGGGTAAACGTGATAAACGCTCGCCTTTTCCGGCAGCTCGCGGCTGTAGCCGCACGAGACGGCTCGCCCTGTAAGGCGCGAAGCCAGCTTGAGCCACAGAGTTCTGGCGATGCCGCTCGCAATGCCGTCGCCGACCGCCGGCGACAAATCTTCCGCCTTCGCGCCGGACCACGCTTCGGTTAAGGGAATGGCGACCTCATCAGCCAAAGCCGCGCCGTAAGCGGCGCGAAACCAGTCTGCCGCCGTTTCCGGTTCGCCGCCGCCGGCGGCGAAGGATTTGAATTTCGCCGCGACGCCGCTCGCCGTCATTCGCGGGACGCGCATCAGACCGAACGGGTGGCTGTAGCTTTTCCCGCCGAGCCGGACGGTTTCGGCGTAGTGTTTGACGACGCGGCATTTGTCCATCACGCCGATCTTTTCCGCCAGGCGGTTGGTGACGAAATGCGCCCCGAAATCGTAGGTAAAGCCGTCCGAATCGTGAAAGCTCTGCGCGAGACCGGCGATTTTGTTTCCCGCTTCGTAGAGAATCACCGGAATATTTTTACTTTTCAGAAAGTGCGCGGCGGTCAGACCGGCGAGACCGGCTCCGAGGATAATAACGGGTTTATTCGGTTTCATATTGCTATTTCCTTAATTACTTTTCCGCCGAATAGTAAATCCAGTGTGATCCGGCATCGCTTTTCACGACTTCGCCCTTGCTGTTATAAGCCTCGATGTTAAAAAATCCGATTTCTTCGAGCTGTTTGATTTGTTTCTCGATGCCGATGTAATACATCAACAGGGAGTAGCGGTGGTCGCAGTCGTTAACGACGGCGAATTCGTCGGCGAAAACCTCGTGTTTTTTCATCCGCAAATGTCTGGGCAAAAAGAACAGATAAGACATCGCGTTTTTGACGGTTGACGGATTGAATCGAAGATCGTTGAGCCAATACGGTTTCCTAAAATGTTTGTAATCACGGTTATGGCTGGAAAACGCGAGGAAACCGCCTTTTTTCAGCACGCGGTGCATTTCCTTGAAAACTCGCAATCTGTCTTCGTGCGAGACGACATCAATGCCGTTAAAAGAGAACAGAACGAAATCAAATGTTTCATCGGCGAACTCTTCTAAGTTACGTGCGTCGCAGACCGAAAAATTTCCGCCCTCGTACTTTCTTTTGACCCGTTCTATGTACTGCGGCACATAATCAACGCCGGTGTAGTCCGCAGCGAGCGGCAGCAAATACTCGGTCGTTCTGCCGCCGCCGACTCCGATGTCCAAAATCTTTGAGCCTTTAATTTTCGGAGACAGCTTTTCAAACAAGACCTTTTCGGCGGGAAAAAGCCCGTTTAAGCCGTCGTAATAATCGAGAACTTTGCCTTTCGCGTAAGTTTTCTGATTTACGGAATCTAACAACAGTTGGTTGTTCATTTCATTAATTAACTCCTGACTTTATAAGCTTGATTTCAAATACATATTTTTTTTCAAAAGGGGCGTTTGAGAATCGCGCTCAGCAGCGCGCCCCGCCCGGCAAAATTATTAAGAGCATCGAAAATCGTAAAAATGCCCAGCGAAAAGGTTGATTTGAGGCTGAATCGTTCAATGAGCCAGGCTGGAGCCCCTTTGTCGGTCAAACGATTGCGAATCGAATAAACCCAGTTGACCGGGCTGACTTGCGTCGTCAGCTTTTCGACCTCGAAGCCGGTTTTCTCCGCGAGCCGCCGCAAGGTCGCCGGGTTGAACAAATTCCAGTGGCGCGGAAAGTGATAGCCGCCCCAGTGACGTTTTTTGAACAACTTAAAGTCGAGCGAATCGGTATTGTCGGTCACAATCACGAGCCGCCCGCCGGGTTTGAGCAGAGAACGCACGTCGCGCAGAAGTTGCGGCGGGTCGGCGACATGCTCGACGGTCATAATCAGGAGAGCCAGATCAAAACTTTCACGCGGCAGTTGGAGGTTTTCGAGCAAGCCGCAATGAACCTTTAAGCCTTTCTTTTCCGCCATCCAAGCGGCACGTTTCTCGGCGTCGACGCCTTCGAGCTTCCAGGTTTTTTTGCCGAAATCGCTGAGCAGTTCGAGGTGAAAGCCGTCGCCGCAGCCGATGTCGACGATTCGCGCGTCTTCGGGCAAAGTTTTGCACCAGTTCAATAAACGCCTCGCCTCCAGCCTTCGCCGGACTTGAAAGACGAACCCGAATTCCCTTTCGGAGAACTCGAAGGCGTGGTAATCGGGCGGATAAATCCTCGCAAATTCGCTCGCGTCCGGGCGCGGATTGAGATAAACCAAGCCGCACGCGCGGCAGCGCACCGCCGCGAAAGTATCCGCGCTGGTGTGGTACTCGAAATCCTCGCCGGCGCCGATCGCTTCGGCGTTATCCTTTGACTCGCACAAGCAGCATTCGGCTACTGTCAATCTAAGAGGTATATTTTTTTCGCTGATGACTTTCAAATTATAAACCCTACAGGGGTATCGCCTGCCATTACAGTTAAAGTTTTAATAGACCGTCGTTTTTCAATTTTTTATCAAAATCTTTTTTATCAAAATCAGCGATGTCATTTACATATTCAATTCGGCGCGCGCCTGAAACAACTGCAAAATGTGACCGCGCGAGACGACGCCTTCCAGCCGACCGCCGCGCACCACGGGCAACTGGTTCAAGTCTTCGCGTCCCATCATTTCTAATGCTTCCGTGACGGGCGTTTCCGGCGTCACGGTGCGGAGACTTTCGAGCGGGCGCATCACATTGTCGAGCGTCGTAAAAGCCCATTTTGACCGCTCGACTTCGTTCAGCTCGCGCGGCGTGACCAGTCCGACGACGCGCCCCTGTTCGGCGACGACGAAACAGCGCCTGCCCGTTTTGAACAAAAACTCGTCGACGAAAATCTGCAAGTTAGTGTTGCCGTCAATCGTCGGGCAATCCTGCGCCATCACGTCCCGGACGAGCACGCCCTTCAACGTTCGCGTCATCACTTCGTGCGCGTAGGAAGAGCGAGCGGCGTCGAGCAGAAACCAGCCGATAAACGCCACCCACAAGCCGCCGAAGCCCGCGCCCGCGAAAAACTGGAAAATTCCCCAGACGATAAAAAGAATGGCGACGAATTGCCCGACGCGGGCGGCGATGCGAGTCGAGCGCGAAGCGTCGCCGGTCGTCCACCAAAGGATTGCCCTCAGCACGCGACCGCCGTCGAGCGGAAAGCCCGGAATCATATTGAAGGCGGCGAGCATCAGGTTGATGTAGCCGAGCCAGACGAGCATCGCCAGGAAAGGAGTTGCCGCCGTCATCATCCCCTGCGCCGGCGTCCAGCCGAGCGCGAAGGCTGCCGCCAGACAAACGAGACCGATGACGGCGCTCGTAATCGGTCCGACGATGCCCATCCAGAACTCGGTTTTGGCGTCCGCCGCCTCGCGCTCGATTTGCGCGACGCCGCCGAGCGCGAACAAAGTGATTCCGCTGACCGGCAGACCGCGCATCTTCGCCACCGCCGCGTGCGACAGCTCGTGGACGAGAATCGCCGCGAAAAAGAGCAGAGCCGTCAGCGTTGCCGTCGTCCAGACCGCGCTCCCGCCCCAATCGGGATTCATCTGGCGAAAATGCCCGGCGAGCGAAAACGCGACCAGGAGCGCGATGATCAGCCAACTGTAATGCAGCCCGATCTGGATTCCGAAAAGACGACCGAGTTTGATTTGCGCTTCCATCTTTTTTTTCTCCGCGATTCCAGCCGAAGTTTCAGCGGATATAGCGATCCCAACTGCCGTAACGCCCGCGCACTTTTCCGAGCGGGAAACTCAAAATAATCACAGCGAAGCCCACGACGATGCCGTTCACAAAACCTGCGGGCGTGTACCCCGCGACCAGTAAAGGCGCGACGACAAGCCACGCGCCGAACAGGATATTGAGATACCGGACGGGACGCCCGACTTCCGCCGCGGCGATTGCCGTGAAAGTGACGACGAGCGCGCCCGTGAGACGGTCGCTGTCCGAAGCTTTGCCGATTGTGCCGAGAACCGCCGGCGCAAAAAGCAGCCAAAGACCCAAGCCGATACTGACCAGCAAATTCCAGTTGCTCGTGATCCACGGCAGAGTCATCGAAGAAAACGGGCGCGACCAGTCAAACGGCGTTAAACGTTCGTCGCGCTCGCCCTCGACCGTGCCGCCGAGCCAGAACGTGCGCCACATCGGTTTCCCTTCCCGCTTCGCCTGAATCATAAATTGAATCATCGCCGCGACCTCGTCGAGCGTCGCCGGAACCATCATCAGCATCGCGGCGCCGGCGAGCAGGCACAAAAAACACCACGCGCCGACCGAGAGCGGCTGCAAGATAATCAGCACGACGCTGACCGTGCCGAGCGGCACGACCAGGATTCCGAAAAACGTCACCATCCACGGCATCGTCCGCCAGCGCGCCCGGTCGCCCATAAAGCCCATCAAAATTTCGATAAGATAGGAAACCGCGCCGAGTCCGGCGTCGGAAATAGGAAACATTTTCGAGACATCGGAAGTGAGAACCCGGCGCGTGCCGTCGCCGAAAAACGGGTCCCAGACGGTCGTGATGTGTCCGAGCTGGTACGCCGCCATATAGCGCGAGGCGAGAAAGCCGACTGTCGCGAGCAGAATTATGGGGGCGCGCTGAAGCCACGTCGAGGGGTTGTAAGACCATCCGGGCGGGATGTCGGCGCCTTTATTCATCACCGACATGTCCATTCCAGGCATCATCGTCACCAGAACGGCGAAGGCGACGACCAGCGCGCCGACAAGACTGTCATTCAAATAAGCGGCGGCTGAACTCGTCCAGAAGACAAGCGGCGCGAACATCAGCCAGATGCCGACAAAACAAATTGCCCACCGCGCGTAAGCGTTAAAACGCGGCAGGAAGGCGAAAGCGGAAAGGGCGATTATCAAGGCGCCGCTCGCGTAATCGCTCAAAGCGAGACTGCCGCCGTAACCGAGCGTCGGCGGGCTTGCGATTAACCAAACGCCTAAAAGCAAATTGACGAACGAAGCCCACAGCGATTCCCGATACATCATTTGCCCGTGGTCGCCGCCGCCGGACATTCCCGCCGTCGAGCCGTGCCGCATCGCCGCGTGGTCACTGTGGCTGCTCGCCGGTTCGACCTTGCCCGCAGGGTTTTTCGCGCCCGCGCTTTGCCCGTGCGCGTGGTTCGGCTTCTCTTCTTTCGCCGAAAGCTGATTATGTTCGTCGTGTTGATTCACGGTTCCTCCTCCTCCGCGTTTACCGCCGCCGTGCGCTCTGGTCCGAGAATAGCTAACGGTCCTTCGCGCAGTCCGCTCAGCCACAGCCGGAGGTTTTCCCGCCCCGGCGACCAGATTAATAAAACCGCCAGCGTGCCGTAAATCGGCAGATGCCCGATCAGTTCAGTCCAGTTGAAAATCGTTAAAGTTAAGTTAATCGGAATCCAGGCGATCAAAATAATCTCGCGCGGAAAGATGCCGAACAGAATCCACAGCCCGACGAGCAGTTCGACCGCTCCGGCGCAAAGAATAAACGTCTCGTTCGACATCGGGACGCCGAGCGCCGCCGTGAAATTGAGCGGATAGCGTTCGAGAAAAGCCGAAGCCAGCGGAATGTTGGCGAATTTCTCGGTGAACGCCACGAATACGAGACTCAATCCCAAGCCCGCCCGAAGTGCCGGAATCGCTTTCGACATCATTTGCGAGGAAGGCTCAAGACGCGGCACGACCAGACGGTCAATCGAAACGGGACCGCGCCCGGCTAAGAAAAAGAACGCCGCAAAACCGAGATACATCGTGCTGTCGAGCATTCCTTCAATACCGACGAGAAAGATTCCGGCAAACCAAAGCACGGCGAGCGCGACCGCCGCGATGCGCGTCAACGCGCCGTAGAAAATTGCCAGCGCGACGCCGGTTTGCGCCAAGCCGAGCGCATACATCCAAACGCCGGGCAGTTCATTATTCGGCGTAAACAATTCGCCCTGCACGCCGCCGACCAGGAGCGGCACGGCGACGTGAACGCCGAGAATCGCCGGAATCAAACCGTATAAAGCCGCTCGGCGCTCGTCAGTCGCGCCGAAATCTTCGGGTCCCGGAACGAAACCTCTTTGTCCGCGCCTTCGCCAATAAAACCAAGCCGCGAAAGTTGCGAGCAGCACCGCGCCGAACAGCGCGAGCGGCAGCGGTCGAAAAAACAAATCCCAGCGCAGAGCGTAATTTTGGGTTTCGTGAAACCATTTTTCGTGAGCCGCCGCTTCGCTTACCGCGCCCAAAACCAGCAAAACGCACAAACCGGCGTAAAATAAACCGAATCGTTTAATCATTATTCGATTCTACTAAGAAAATGCGGCTGTCGCAGGACGAACGCCCGGGAAAAGAGCGAGCCGCCGCGCAACAACCGCAGTTCAGGTTAGAACCTACAGCCGTTTACATCGCCATTTGCGACATCCGGCGGCACGATTCGGCGCACCGGCGGCAGGCGTCGGCGCAACGCTGCATAAAGTCCGCCGCGTCGCCGCTCGCCATCCTTTCGCATTCAGTCGCGCACGCCTCGCAGACGGCGGCGCAGACGCCGCAGGTCTGCGGGTGAAATTGCGACATCCGCAGCATAAAATCCGCGCTCGTCACGCAGATTTGAGCGCAGTCCTGCAAAAGCCCGATGTGCTTCGGCGAAGCGTGTTCGCCGCCCATCTGCAAGCAGTGATGAATGGTCTCCAGACAAACGGCGTGGCAGGTCATACAATTGCTGATGCAATCTTGCATCTCGTTGCTCATCGTGTGTTGTGTGCCCGTATGTTGCATAAAAAAATCCTCCTTGAGTTTTCGACGCCAAAACCGTCGAACGGTTAAATGAAAAACAAAAAAGCGTCGGGCAAATTCCTTTAAAATTCACCTCAACGCTGTCCCTGCGACTGTTTCGCATACTGCGCCGGATTCGCTTCAAACTCGCGCTGACACGCGGTCGAACAAAAATAATATGTTCTGCCTTCGTAATCGGCTTGTCCGGCGGCGCTTTGCTCCTCGACCTGCATTCCGCAAACCGGGTCAACTTGCTGTGCCATAAACGGTTTTCCTCCTTGTCCGTCAAAATCTCGAGCCGACTCCAGTGTTCGCCGACCCGCGTTCTTTAACCCCGAATCGAAAATAATAAACGATTATTCTTAACCGTTTTGTTTGTTATAATACATACCCCACCTGAGTATAGTAAATTTTACATTTTTCCGTGCGGGTTTGTCACCCCTTTTGAAGTAAATAATTCGCCCGCAATGCCAAAAAGTTAATAAATATGATATTTTGCAAGTAGCGGCGGCGTTGGCGATGCCGCCGCTACTCGTGTGCGACGAACATTTCAGAGGTAAGCTGAAAGCGGTTCGTCTTATCGCCGCATCCCTTAGTGACCAAAGGAGGCAGCGAATTTGTCAAACAGCAAAAATCGCAAACCGAAATCGTCGTCGGTGACGGCAGAGACCGATCACCACAACCAACTGCCGCGCCTCAGGCGCATCGAAGGACAAGTCCGGGGCTTGCAGAAAATGATCGAGTCCGACCGCGACTGTCTCGACATCACGCATCAAATCTCGGCGATCATCAACGCCCTGCGCCGCGTGCAAATTGATATGCTCCATAAACACCTCGCCGCGCTCGGCGAGGCGGTCGTTACGGAGAATTTGTCGCCGCAGGCGCGGCGCGAACTCGCCGACGAAATCAGCGCCCATCTCAAGCGCCTTTCCTGACGCTTTCACGCGAATCTAGCTTTGCGGCGATGCCTGCTGTTGCGGCGCGCTGCGCGGCGCGCTCGAATGCCAATGCACGATTCGCCATTCGCCGCCGCGTTTTTCCAATACGGCTGTTCCCAAGCCGCCGCTCTGGATGCTGCGCGTGCCGACGTTGGCGGCGAGCGTGTATTTGAATGTCGCCCACGCCGTGCGCCCGTCCACCTTGACCTTCAAATCGGAAAAGGCGTATTTCGTGTTTTTGAATTCCTTCAATTCCGGGGCGAGGTGGTTGTTGCGGTAATCCGCCCAGCCGTAGTTGGCGTGTCCGCTCTCGAAGACCGTGACCGACTCGTCGTTCGCCCAAATCTTGTCGAGCGCCGCCAAATCGCCTTTTTCGACCGCCGCCGCTTCGCGCGTCAAAACGTCCGTCACCGCTTTCGCCTCGTCCGTTTGCGCGAAAGCGCTCGAATAGAAATTAACGCCGAAGGCGACGACCGCCGCGATTGTCAGAATCAACACGGCGGGCGCAAAACCCGGCGAATTTATTTTCCTTTTCATCGAATTCCTCCTCAATTTATCAACTAAAAATTTCTCGATTTCCGAGCCAGCCAGATCGCCGCCGGGACGAGCAGAGCGAGTTGAACGAACGGCAACAAACCGACGCCCAAAATCGGCAAAACGATCATTTGCTCGCCGTATGACCAGAGGTCGAACCTGAAGGCGAGCCACTCGAACCCGACGGCGCACGCCGCGCCTGAAGCTGCCGCGCTCAAATAAAATTTCGCGCCGCCCGGCTCGATCAACAATTTCAAAAAACCGTAAATCCCGGTTGTCACGACCGCGTCCCCGACGGCAGCCAGCGTGCAGAATAAAAAACTCGTCAGGGGCGAACCGTTCGCCTCCGCCCGGTAAGCGAACATCTGCCCGTTTTCCCAAATCCAGTTCAAGCCGAAGGCGACGGCGAATAAAACGCCGTAAAATTTCAGGGCTGAATTGTGAGCGAAATTTCCAAACAACTGTTTCAACCGATCTGCGGCTTTTCCTGATCCGCATTTAATCTTCAGGTCAAATATTCCGAGAGTGCCACAGCGCGTCGAGAAACATACCGATGCCGAACAGCGACAGG
>FUFK010044497.1_pt1 | contig 11228 bp, 20 predicted proteins | sample 1021851 | NCBI WGS metagenome assembly FUFK01 (sample SAMEA51879418, study PRJEB19060) | metagenome
AGACGGGGTATTTTGACTGAAGCACGTAAAGTGTTGGAATCATTGAAGAAAAAAGAAAGTTCAAAAAAGATTTGACTTTCATCAAATAGTTTGCGATAATACTAAAAGAACGTCAAGGAAAGGTAAATAAAAATGATTAAGACAACCAACGAGAACATCGCCTACTATTGGAGGAAAGGTCAAGCGGCAACGAATGGTCGTAGCTGTTACACAACCGATGGTCGCGACCTTTACTCATACAAGTTGAAGATCGGCACGACAAACGAGCAGGGAGAGAAAATACTCTTTGATTACACGGCGAACGGTATCAGGTATTATTCCCAGACAACATCCTGTCACGTTGGCAAGTCTAGGCAATATGCAGATTGGATTCAGATTAACGAGGTAGAGTTAAAAGCAAACAAAGCATTGATTGTATAGGAGGATAGGCATTGAAACGAATTGTCCTTAGACCGTAACGGGAATCGGTCCCCCGCTTACAAGGAGTTTATACTATGAGATATATATTTTTCTTAACGTGCATGCTAGGGTTTGGTTGCGCTAGTTTCAACACGATAAAACATGAGGTAGTCAATCCCGACGCTTTCCTGATAAAGCAAAGCATGGGCGAGGATATTATGTGTATCACAAAAAACACAGAGCGTACAAAAAAAACGCTCTGCTTTCATGTAAAGGGTAGTAACATTGAGTAGAAAAAAGACAAAGCGAACATCAGTTAGCAGTGCATGGCGTAAGACACGCAAGAAGCGATGATAGAAAAAACGCAGTGTAATCAATATGTTATAATGCTATTAGATAGTGAAAGGTTATATAGTGTAAATCAGTGGTACGTGGTGGTATAGGGTGTATCTAGCGCGTTGGCGTTAGCACTCTAACTACCCGATACCGTTAGAAAATGCACGCAAAAACGACGCAATGTTAGATTGGGAACGCTACGACGAAAATACATGGGGTATCGAATGGCACAACATAGACCGCTTGGCTCTCATAAAGGAAACGAGCCCCGATGAGTACACCCTAATTGTGGGTACAGTGCAAGACGCCGAGTTCATCAGCAAGGCGGCTACCCTATCGCATGCGAAGGCAAAGGCTATACGCTATATGATGCTACTGTTAAACAATGCCGATACAGAGAAGCTTAAATGGAAGATCTAAGTTGTTGATATTATTAAGTTTTTACGATTTCTGTTGACATTTGTTTTTAGTTATGGTTTAATGGTTCCAGAAGTCAGGGCAAGGCAACAACAACGAAAGGAAACGCCATGTTAAACCCAATCCCAAAACAATCTTGGTACGCAACCTTAAACGCTAACGACGTCGCCAGACTCATCAGCGAACTACCCGAGAAGCACAGGGCAACCGCTACCCTGATTTACATGGGCACCATCAATATGTGCCATGATGCAGTGGCGGCCGCGATTGAAGCGAGCAATCACCGCGATGCAAAAGAATATCCAGCTGTAACCGACTGATATCATTGAGGTATTACGATTTATTAAAAAAAGTTTTGACATTCATTCTCGAATGTCCTATAGTTTAGAAGTGGTCAAGGGGATCACAACAAAACAACTACCTCGAAAGGGTAACATCATGAGTAACTCAGGTAACGTAGCAAACGCAGCAACCATGGCACGCATCGCAGAACTTGAAGCAATGCAAGCTGAATTGAAAGCACTCAAGGCAACCGTTAAGAATCAGGTGCGCATGAAAGTTAGCGCCAAGGGCGGCATCAGCATCTACGGTTTGCAGCGCATGCCCGTCACCCTATACGCTGGGCAATGGGAACGCATCATTGATATGTGCAAGTCTGGTGACCTTGGCACGTTCATTCATGACAACGAGGCGTTGTTGACTCGTAAGGAACCAAAGGCAGAGGCCGCGCCAGTGGTCGCCAAGAAACCTGCCAAGGCTAAGAAGGCAACCAAGAAGACCGAAGGCCCCACGGCTGCAGACCTTGCCAAGATTGAAGCACTAAACGCCAAGGTATCCCGCATCCCAGCAACCGACTTATTCGAAGACTAATAAAGAAATAGTTTCAAAAAGGGGTTGCAATCGCAGCCCCTATTCCCTATACTATAAGAGTAGTCAATGAAGACTACCTAAACGAAAGGTTGCCCACCATGAATAAGAACACTTTCAACCCTAAGCGCAACGGGTTTTGGTTCGACTGCTATGTCTTCGGCATGATCGCCGTTGCAGTATACTTTGGTTTCTTCACCGCTTGTTTGGTGTCTATCGGTGGATAGTCCACACCATTGGGTAATACCCTGCTGTAAAGTCCTAACCTATATTGTTGTTATAATGTTGTTAATGGAGTACTACTATGGATAAGGTAACACGCTATCAAGACCTACTGAACGCTGACCACGCTGCCCTCGTTGCTGAGTGTGCTCGTATCGATGCCGCACTAGCTAGAGGTCTAGACCCTTACGCTCAGACTCAAGACCTTAAGCGCTACCCAGTGAAGCGTAACACGTATGGCATTTGGTGGTATGATAACCCTTATGCTGTTGCAACGCGATAGCCCCCCCCTCCCCCCTGGGGCCGGCATACTAGGTGCATGGGGTCACTAGACCCCACCCGCCGCCTTAATACACGTTCACTACGGCCAAGAAATTTTCTGAGATTTAAGATTACCTGTGATATACTTACTATAGTGAGTTTAAGGGGAACTATATCATGATATTAACGGAAGACGTTATCAACAGAGCAAAACAGATAATCAAAGAAAGAGAAGAAACAAACGAGATCTTTGGATTTGGTGGTTTGCCATCCTATGAAAAGGTTGAAAAAGCAGTACCAGGACTTAACAAGAAAATGACCTTTGGTGGCGATGCATTAGCAAGAATGAGTATATTCGGAGATAAGAATGATATTAAAACGAGTCCAGCACTTAAGGCGCTAGATGATGCATCAGGCGCGAGACTTAAGGCAATGCAATCCCGTAAAGAAATGCTAGATGCAACAATGAACCAATTTGAAGGAGAAATGTCCAAGTTAGGTGATGAAGAAAGGGAATTTATCAGAAGTAACAAAAAAGCAATTGCTAAAAGGGTCAAGATGATGTCAGACCTATATGCTGTAGCAATTAAAAAGCAAGCAAAGTTAACCCCAAAGAGTAAAGGCGGTGAAGGTCCTGAAGCTCGTAAGGCGTCTCCTAAATCAGACGAAGGTCCAAGTGCACTTGAAAGAGAAGCACAAGCATTAGTTGATAGAGGTATCGCAAGGAATATCGATGGTGCAATTAAGATTATTAAGTCAAGAATGTCGCCCGAGGAAGAGAAAGCTGCAGAAGCAGATTACGAAAGACGCCAAGCAATCAAAAAGCGGACCTTCTCACTTGGTCGCCGTAGAATTGGCGGAAGCGGTAGAGTCTAAAAAACACAAAAATAAAATTCCTCAGATTTAAGAACTACTTACCTCGTGGCACAATCGCCACGGGGGGGCGCGCACATGGACAATCCACAACAAATAATCGAAACTACTGAAACAATTATTACTGATATGATAGGTCATTATGGCTGGATGTTTATCGCAGCATTTGCTATACTACTATTTAAGAACGTCGTTTCTAATGTGTTGGATGGTTTAATGTTTATGTTTGGACACGATTTTGACGTAGATGATATAGTATATATTAAAGGCGAGAAAAAGGCGAGGATTGTCCGACAAACCCCGACCAAAACAGTATTTCACCTTATAGAAACCGATCGTAAACTAATTGTGCCGAATACGGCATTGTATAGTCTTCGGATTGAAAAGGTTTTACCTGGTGCTAAAGGCGGAACGGAGTTGTGAAAAAAATTGGTGAAAAAAAATTGGAGATTTTAACATGTGCATAATTTGTGTAGAGCTTGATAAAAAAACTTTACTACCTTGGGAAGCTGCAAAAAACCTTCTTGAATATAGCGAGATTATTGATGAAGAGCATTTCGAGGAAGTAATGGAAAAGATTGATGATCTTATGAAAGAGGAATATATCACAATTTGTGGTAAATGTAGGGTATCACCTTGCAATTGTAAATAAAAATTCGCGCAAAAATCGCGGATTCGCTGCGCGACAATATACATACTATATGAACCTTAAGATTAGTCTCGGTACCCTAATGACGATCGTTACTCTTAGTATCGGACTAGGTTCAACCTATTATTCACTTACAAATCGCATAGACGACTTAGAAGTTAAAGTTAAAGTTTTAGAAAAGAAACTCAAAAAGAAACGGAGGGTTGTTAGATGAAAGGTTTTATTTTCATTTTAGTTTGTTTGTTAATGTCTTGTGGCGGTACACAGGAGGCGCGTAATTCTGAACTTCTGGTTCAATATGATGGTGTCACCGAAGTCAGAAAGGGCGGCGCGTATATCGACGAAGCAACCCTCAAACAAATATTAAGAGAGGATAACAAGACACATTATATTGTTTTTTCGGATGATATGTGTGGCGGTTGCGTGTATTTAAAGAAAAAGCTCAAAGAACGAGAGTGGATAGATAAAGTTCATTTTCTCAATCTTGACGACAGATGGGTCCAAGAGATTGCTGTTATAATGAAAGTTAAGGCAGTGCCAACTTTAGTTGTTGAACTTGCAGATGACAAGGGTGCTTTATTTTTTGAAGGTCCTGCTGAAATTATGATGTACTTGGCAAGAAAACTTTAAGATCTTGCGAGTTCCCACTCACTACCATTCCAAACTGCAGTTGCCTGTTCTAATCCGTCCTTTGTATCAAGAAACGCAACTTGAATTGTCTGCCCTGGTTCAATAACATCAGTTACTTCTACCTCGTAACCATCTACCGATAGTTCGTCTCCAACTTCGACGAATGCGCCACCCATCATCTGAGAAAGCATTCCTTCGTCAACCTTTTCGTTAAGAAAATAACGGGGGTCGACTCTTTTTTTATTTTGTCCTGTAAATCTTGGCATTTGTTGCCCTCCTTGGTTGTACTAATTATACCTTATTTCTTTCTATAGTATGCTATAATTACGTAAATGAGAAAATTAAATAATTTAATCGGAAACACTCCGCTCATAAAAATATCAAATCATCTTTATGCAAAACTAGAGGCGTTTAACCCTGCAGGTTCAGTAAAAGACCGTATGATATCTTATGTTGTACAAAAAGCACAACTTTATGGAGAAATAAAGGAAGGCACAATACTTTGCGATGCTACTAGCGGAAATACTGGTATTGCATTGAGCATGGCTGCTGCTCACCTCGGTTTAACTTGTGTCATATTTATGCCAAGAAACATGTCTGAGGAAAGAAGGCAAATGATGAGAATATATGGAGCAAAAATAATTGACGCACCCGACGATGATTTTGCAGGCGCTATATCTATGAGAGATGCCTACCTTTCAGCAAATCCTAATGCCTGGTCTCCAATGCAATTTAGCAACCGAAGAAACATAGAGTGTCATTTTGTTAACACTGCACCTGAAATACATAGGCAAGTTGTTTTACTTAAAAGACCTTGGGAAGCATTTATACATGGATCTGGAACTGGTGGTACTATAGAAGGAGTCAGAAGATATTTAATTCACCATAAAATGGAAACAAAAGTATGTATGGTTAAACCTTCTGAATCTCCGCACGGCATTCAGGGAATTGCAGATGGTAAAGAATTTTTAGCTAAAGAAAAAGATATGCATGAAATTATAGAAGTTAAAACTGGTGATGCTATTGAAAGATCCAAAAGACTTGCCAAAGAAAATGGACTTTTAGTTGGTATAAGTTCAGGAGCAAATGTTTTAGCGGCAGAGAGGTGGATAAGTGAAAATAATCCTGTCGGAAACGTAATTACCATGTTGTGTGATCGAGGTGAAAGATATATGTCAATATACGGTGCTAAGTGACTATTTATTATGTCATGGAGGGTTAACAATGAAAAATACAAAAGAATGTGAATGCTGTTGCTGCTGCTCTTGCTGCTGTGACTGCGAGTGTCATAAGGAGTAAAAAATGAAGTTAATAATGGAAAGTTGGAGAAAGTACAGTAAGGAAGTTATTGAAGAAAAATTCAAAGGTAGTAAGTATGCTACTTCTCGCGCTGCTGGTTTAAACCCTACTATCAAAGGTCGTGAAGACCCAAGAGGTAGAGGAGAGATGGGACCAACTGATATAGTAAGCAAGGCGATTCTCGATATGCTTTCTGTGTATTCTCAACCAGATCAAAACAAGCGCATGCCTGGACCAGGTCAAGACCATCTGGTCGACTCAGCTAATCTATTTGGTTCTGCTTTTAGATCTAGACTATTAATGGGTCCAGACTATACAACAACACAAACTGATTATAGATCTTACAAAGGCGTAGAAAACAATCCTATTTCTCAGGAAGCAATGGAATCAACACTAAATTACAGACCTGGTATGACCGCTAAATTCGATTTCTTTGATTTCGTACTCTTAGTTATGGAGAAGCAAAAACTGCTCCGCTCGACGAAGCGGGGTGATACTCCTACAAATTCAAAATGGGAGATGACAGCTATGGGTGTGAGGAAGTTCAAAGACCTTTTCGATAAAGAAAAAGAAGCGTATGGTGATCCAAAGACATCACCTGACTTTAAGGGAGTGCGACAGTTGGGAAGATCTAATAGAGGAGATCATGCGCCAAGCGATAGACAATTATCAAAACCAGGCCAAATTCCAAAAACATTTGATAGAACGAGGTTTGAACAATGAAATTTATAATGGAAAACTGGAGGCAGTATATCAACGAGTCTGATGATCTCGATCTTGAAGAGTTAGACGAAGGTATCAAAGATATACTTAGAAAGGCAGGGATGATTGGCGCATTTGGTGCTGCTGCACTTGGCGCAGGCGGTGCTGAAGCAAAACCTTTCAGTCAAGACACGACACTACCTCAAAACGCTAGAGAAGTTGGATTAACTAAGTATGATAGCGAACACAAAGTACATTTAAAGGAAAAGATATACGAACAAATACTGCTTGCTATCAAAAAATTCCCAGGACGCCATGATCAATTAATGAAACTAGATAATGGTAAAAAAGCATCAGAAGGAAATCCAGCACCACTTCTTCTGGGTAAACTATTTAAACAAATAGAAAAAGCACTACCTACTTTTGTTAGTAGTGATGAAGAGATCCAGAAGATTGCTGAAGATATTGTTGAAAGAAATATAGACTTGGATCCTTTTAGTTTAAAAAACCAACGAAAAAGACGAGGAGCAAAAAGATGAAAGACATGATTAAGAAATTAGTCGAAGCAAGATTTAGAGGCCCTACTGATGATCCTAGTTTTGCAGATCCTGGAGGATCTATGGAATATGATGAACTATCTGATAGAGTCACTGATATGCTTGATGATGTAACCAAAGGCGAGGTTGCAAACCTACAGGGTAAACAATTGTCTTACAATGATTTTGGTGACGGAGACGGTCAGTATCTTTTAGACGGTGACGTATTTGCTAATAGCTACGATGAAGCAGAAAGAAAGATTTTAGATATGCTAGATCCAAGATACAATGAACAAAAAAACCTAGGAGAACAAAAAATGAACTTAGAATCACTTATTGAAAAACTATATGAAAGCAAGTCTGGAGTGACTTTAAACGAGAACTCTCGGACAGAATTTATTGCCACTGTTGCAACAAAGGTTATTTTAAACCTCACAGAAGGGTTGGATATTGAAGAACAAGACGATCCAGTTGGTATGCGCGATACGCAAGCGAGCAAACTAAAAAGCAAAACTGATGTTGGAAAAGATTTAAGAAAAATCTCAAGTAACATAGCAGCAAGATTATCTGGATCAACACCTGAAGAATATAACACTATTATCAAATTATTTGACAAGCTTGCAGTATTATCACAAAGAGGTGGAAAGTTTGATTCTGCAACAAGAATGAGACTTGGGCAATTGTTTACCGCCATCAATTCGAAACTCGGAGTAGATGATCAGGATGGCAACTATCTGGTTAGTGATAAAGAATCTGGACGATCTGCTGAAAAACCATCTGCTGAAAAACCATCTGGTGATGATCCGAGAATGGATATTGGATCTAAAAGAATTAGAGATAAGTTGAGCGCGCGAGATAGGGCACCCAAAACAAAACTAAACAGAGTGCCAACGCCTTCTCGGTCCAAAACACGACCAGGTGCTCCAGGCGCTAGGGGAAGAACACAAGCAATGAGGTCTCGCAACGTCGGCAGAAATAGTGATGGACTTTTCAGTTAATAAAATTTGACTAAGTTAAAAAATTATGCTATACTATAGTCATGGATATAGCATTAGGAATGATTATTGGATCAGTCATTAGCATAATTTCTATACTTCTTACCATGAATCATGTAATTTCTGAAGAGAAAAAAGGTAACTTTCCAACTCATTATGATATAGAAATTAATTCTAAAGGTAATCAAGCAAAAGGTACCCTCTATTTAAAGAAGAGGAGGGACAGATTCAATGCTTCAAGATAAAAATTGGCACACTGGATCTGGACGTACGATAAATTTCGACAAAATTAAAGATATTGTTTTAAACTATGTCGAAAGAGGAGCAAAGATCTACATTGGTTCTGACTCTTTCATCACCCAAGGCAAGGTTTGTTTTGCTTCCACCATATGTCTACATGGACCAAGTTTAGGTGGTAGATATTTTTTCTTCAGAGAAAATCTAAAATCAGGTCACTTCTTGCAATTAGTCACTAGAATTACAGAAGAAACTAGAAGATCAGTAGAAATAGCTGAGATTTTAATGTCAGAGTGTCTAATCGATCCAGAAAATATTGAGTTACACTTAGACGTTTCGCCCTTTCAAGCAAACAATGGTACCTCAAGGTTTTCAGAAATGCTTAAAGGATATGTAATTGGGTTTGGTCTAGACTGCAAATTGAAACCTAATGCCTGGGCAGGGCAAACCATAGCGGATAAACACTCAAAATGAAGCAGTTAAGTCACATATGTTACGATGTAACGCTAGATAAACTAATAGAACACTATGTTGGTTTGAACTTTCGAAGAGATACTGTGGTTGTGATACACAACCCCAGCAAATATGCCCATGTCTTGGATCAAAACGGATTGCATTATGATCAAGGAGAGCTTCATTTTGATCAAATTATGGTTGTCGTGGTAGAATCACCAGGTGATGGTGTTGAATTGATTAAAAATATTAACCCAAACAGTGGTCCAATATGCTCTTTATGGGTAGAAGGGTACTATATTACCGACAATATAGAGAATGAGATCACTAATTACGCTATATAGCAACATAATTTAATCAAAGGTGACGTAGAATGTATAAATTTGCAAAAAATTGGAGAAAATATTTAGAAGAAGGGGAACTAAGCACCTCTGGAATTACTAGTCAGAAGGGGTTGCATCCAAAATTCTGGTTTAGAAGAGAGTTAGACTCAAAAGTTAGAAGAAAATTAGTTAAAATTGCACAAGATGTCGCAAAAGATCTTGAGATATACGATTTTATAGACGATATAATCTTAACTGGATCTATTGCTACTTACAATTGGCACACACTTTCCGACATTGACCTTCATATATTACTAGATTTTAGCAAGGTTGATAAAAATGTTGGATTAGTCAAGAAATATTTGGACTCTCAAAAGACTTTGTGGAACAAAAATCACGATATCGTCATTAATGATCATGAAGTTGAGATATATTTTCAGCAGACAAACGAACCTCATGAAGCTTTAGGTATTTATTCAGTGATGATGGGGTCTTGGATAAAAAAACCAACCAAACAAAAGGAAAAACCAGATATTTTTTCCGCAGAGAAGAAGGCAGATGCCATAAATAACGAAATAGAGACACTTCAGAGTCTTTTTGCAAAGAAAAAATACCGTTTGGTCTATGGGTTAGCTGAAAAAACAAAAGGAAAGATCAAAACAATGCGAGCTAGTGGACTCGCAAGCGGTGGTATCTATTCAGCAGAGAATTTAGCGTTTAAAATTCTTAGAAACAACGGACTTTTGCAACTTTTGTCTTCACTTAAGTCACTTTCATATGACAGGTTGATGTCTAGTGGAGATGTTAAGATAAACATCGGTTAAAATGTATGAGTACAAGGCAAAATTAATAAAAATCATCGACGGTGACACAATTGACGCCGAAATTGATCTTGGATTCAAGGTAAGTGTCCGAAAAAGAATAAGATTTTTGGGAATTAACGCCCCTGAGACGCGAACAAGAGATTTAGAGGAGAAACAGGCAGGACTTAAGGCAAAAAGTCGCTTGGAGACGCTATTTGACGCCTCAAAAGGCGTTTTTACTTTAAAATCTCACGGTGTTGGCAAATTTGGACGTGTTTTGGGTGAAATATTCATTGACGAAGTTAATATTAACAATCTACTTATAGAAGAAGGTCTCGCGAGGAAGTACAAATGAAATTAATCTTAGAAAAGTGGCAAAAATTTATCAAAGAAAATCAGTTCTCTTCAGACGTGCCCGATTTTCGTGATACATTTGATAATATGAACCAGAGGCAATACGCCGCAATGAAAAGAAGATATGAAAGAGATTTGAAAAAAGTAGGTCTTGATTTTGAAGACTATAAAAGGTTCTCTCAGGTCATGATGGTAAAACGTGATAAATATATCCCAATCGAAAAATTCATAGAAAATATGAAAAACCCTGATCTAAAACAAAAAATGATCGAGATTGATCCAGGACTAGATAAAACAAAGGCAGATCAAGATCAAGGGCAAAAGTTCTCTTCTGCTCCTTCAAAACAAAGAGTAGAGAAGATGTATAATGCTTTAAGGCAAATGGACGGTCAAATGTCTGGAGAGAAGTACGAAAAAGCAGTCGCTGCACTAAATGATTTGTTGAGGAGTTTATAAATGCAATCAGTAATGGAAGATTGGAGAAAGCATAAACAAAGAGAAGAGTTTGATGCTTTCATTCAAGAACATTTTGGTGGAACTATAGACGAAGGATTTGTAGACTGGGTATTAGATAAAGGTAGGGAAGTTAAGGATACTGTAACGGGTGTTATTCGTGGTATGTTTCTATGGAAGCGCGAAAAAATACTCCAGTTTGTTAGACATATGACTCAAAAACTAGAAGCGTTTATGTCAGATCTTAGAAAGAAGGGTGTTATAAGTAAAAATCGAAGCAGACAAGAAATCAGCACCATAAGATTACTAAGAACAAACAAACATATCGACTTAGCTATACTCATTCTTAGCACGATAGCAAAGATAACAGGTGGGTTCGTGATTGATAAGATGGCGAGAGCATCGGGCGACCTTGAAGA
>FUFK010051004.1_pt1 | contig 11227 bp, 11 predicted proteins | sample 1021851 | NCBI WGS metagenome assembly FUFK01 (sample SAMEA51879418, study PRJEB19060) | metagenome
GGTCAGATGGGACAAGCAGCAGCACTGCAAGGCATAGCTGGTCTTGCCGGTACAGGAGCAGCTTTTGATCCATCAGATATCGCTGCATTTCAAGACCCGTTCACACAAGAAGTTATAGAAGCTCAACAAGCAGAGATTGCAAGACTTGGTGAGCAACAAAAGCAAGACGCAAGAGCACAGCAGATAAGAGCAGGTGCTTTTGGTGGTTCTCGGGGCGCGATACAAGAAGCAGAGATTGGTAGAAATGTATTGCAACAACAGGCCAAGACCGGAGCAGAACTTAGATCACAAGGATTTCAACAGGCTGCACAACAAGCTCAGTCTGCTTTTGAACAAGCACAAGGACGCAGACAACAGGCGGCACAACTTACAGGTTCACTAGGACAGGCTGGCGCTGGTACAGCACTGCAAGCTGCAGGTCAGGCAGGTCAGTTAGGATTGAGTGCAGAGCAACTCGCGCAGAGAGGAGCACTAGAGAGTGGTCAGCTTGGGTTATCTGGTCAACAAGGACTTGGATCTTTGCTTGCTAGTCAGGCGGGTATTGGTCAAAACATAGGACAGCTTGGTCTACAAGGACAACAACTTGGTGCGAATGTATTTGGTCAACAGATGGATAGAACAGCGGGAGCGGCTGCAGGACTTGGTGGATTGACACAAGGTCAGTTCGGTACGGCATTACAGGCATTTGGTGCTGGCACAGGAGCACAACGTGCCGCCGCATCTGGTATCGCAGGGCTTGGTCAACAAGGTCAGCAAATGCTTGGAACTCAGATAGGAACACTGGGTCAGCTAGGCGCTCAAGGTAGAGGTATACAACAACGTGGGCTTGATGCTCAGTATACTGCTGCAACTCAAATGGCAGACGAGCCATTCATGAGACTACAAAGAGGTCTTCAGGTTCTTGGTCAAGGAGCTCAATTCTTGCCACAGTTTGGAACTGGATTCGGCACAGGGCAACAAGCGATTGGCGCTTATCAACAGCCCGGTACGCTAGGTAGGCTTGCAGGTGCGGCAGGTAATGTTGCATCTATATTCCAAGCTGGCCAAGAAATATTTGGCGGCCCATAAGGTTGAATAAGAAACAAAAAAAGATAGGAAAGGTTATGCGAGAGTTCAAGAGCGGAACTCTNAAGTCAGGTGGTTCTGGCAAGAAAGTAACCAATCCAAAACAAGCCATAGCCATAGCTTTATCGGAGGCTAACGCGATGAACCAGGGAGGCATGATGCAGAACCCAGTTATGCAAAGACCAATGTTTCAAACTCCTATGCAAAGAGAAAGCATGGGTATCATGGCTGGTGTTGCGCCGATTCGACGATATGCAGAGGGTGGTGAGGCTGAAGAAGATCCCGGCTTCATGGATTATTTAGCTGGGTTAAAAAACATGATTGTTGGCGAAGATGAAACCATGGATGATTTCTTCACAACAGAAAAAACTGCAGAGGGACAAGGTCTAAACATAAGAGACTTGACTGATTTTTTTATAGTTGACCCATCAGATCCAGCTGACGTTGCNATAGCAAGTGCAACTGCTGGACTAATGGCATCTGGAGTTGGAGCGCCTGGAGCCATCGCGGCACAATTTAGGTAGATTNGGATTCAAGGGAAAAAANGTTNNAGACAAGNTTGNAAAAGCCATTAGGCTGGGTGTTGGCGATACGAAAGGAAAGACTTTTGGTAGGGGTCAGATAGCAAGAATGGCTTTACCAGATGAGGCTCAAGCAGCTGAAGCAGGTGAAGAAGAACAGCAAGTGGGAGGAATTGAAGCACTACCACAAGCAACACAAGTGTCTGGAGTTCCCACTGCAGAAGAGCTAGAAGGCATAGGCATGACTCCAGAAAAGTTTCAGGATTTAGATCCTGCAGTTCGCCGCCAATTTCTAGACATAATTAACGATCGAAGAAGACTATCTCAAATAGGTGATGCTGCTATGTCTCCTTTTGCAAGCGCAGCAGATCTTGTATCTCTCCCGTTTAGAGGCATAGGTCAGTTAGCAGATGAATTTTCAACGAGCAGGGTTGGTAGGGCTTTAGGTCTTTCTGCACCTGGAGAGGAAGCAGAGGAGTTTGAGTTTGCTCCTTATGGTCAATCTCTTGAAGATTCTATCCAAAGGAACCGTCCAGTTACCGAAGAAGGTTTGATTAGAGCAATGACTGATNAGCCNCCGAGTGCTCCTGTGCCNCCAGACTCTCTTGTTGATTCAGAAACCATGGAGCAGTTCAGCGCTGTCACTCCTGAAAGCCAGCTTATATCTGATGAAGGAGCAGAAGAAAAAGGTTCATTTGCAAAAATAATGGATAGGCTTTCTGACCCAAGACTTCAGTATCAACTAGCTGTTGCATCTCAACCTAGTGAGGGATTTGTACCAAGAAACTTCTATAGCGACATGGTTCTTGCTGGTGAAGAATATGATCAACTTCAAGCTAAGAAACAGGATGACACCACTGCATTACAAAGCAACCTAGCTGCGCTTCAAGAGTTGATGCCAGAGGCAAGCACAGAGGACTTGATAAACCTATTGCTTGGAAGAGACAAATCATCAGAATTAACATCAGCCAGATTAAGTTTGTTTAAAGAATTTAAATCTTCTCCAGATGCCGCTGGGAAAAGTGATGAAGAGCTTCTCGCAAGAGCAGACAAGATAGCTAGACAGAACCTTGGATTAGATCCAATTGATACTGCCGCATCAGGTGAAGAAGCAGTTACTATGTCTGCGGAAGAATTAGCAGAAAGAACAAGTTAAAATGATAGTTCGACTTCCTGATGGAAGAAGCATCGACATACCAACTGACGATGTTGAAGTAGCAAAAAATGCTGCAGCTAGTTGGGCAAAAGATAATCCATTTGTAGAAAGAGGCGCACAACTTGGTGAAGAGGATATCTCCGCTGTTGGAGATGTGCTCAGAGGTGTGGGCGCTGGTCTGGTCGGTGCGGTGGAGGGTATTGCAACACTTCCAACCGAAGCTTTTGATTTCATTACAGGATCAGAAGAAGGCAGCACAGAAGAACTTAGAAGGTTCTTTGATAAGTACAAACCAGAAACAACAACTGGCTTGGGAGAAGCAGCCAGATTTATTACTCAATTTGCCACGCCTGGTGGACTAGCAGTAAAAGCTGCAAGAGCTTTGAAAGCAAAGAAAGCGATCGAGTCAGAGGGATTTGATCCAACTGATGTAGCCACCTTTGGTATAGCTGACATAGCTGCCACTACACCTGACGTAGAAACTCTNGGNGACTTCTTNTTGAAGCTGGTCCCACACAGAGAGTCGATACACAAGATCTTGTTGGTGCAGAACTAGCTGCGGCTAATCTTTCAAACAGACTAAGAGTTGCTGCAGAAGGTGCTGCCGTTGTGCTTGGCGTGCCAGCGATAGCAAGACTTGGAATTACAAGCATAGGAAAAGGCGCTGAAGCTCTGGCTGATACAGATATGGTCAAAGAAGCTGCCAGAGCAATTAAAGATCCCAACACTCCATTTCATGGAGTTGGCATAAAACCAGATTTAGAAAACCCCACTTTCTTTCAGCGCAACATGCAGACGATGAAAAGAAAAGCGAGAGAGTATCTTACCTTCCAAGGCGCTATGCCTGACAGATTTGTTAAACAATANAATCAAATGAAAGTTGCAGAAGTATCTGCACATAACAATGCAGTCAGACAAGCNGTTNGCGAACTTGATGACACCATGAGTTTTATCAATAANAATGCTGGTTTGTTCAGCGATCAAGACAGAAGCAGGATACTTGGCACTGTCAACGACTACCTTTTTGGAGAGCCAATAGCACGAGGCTCTAAGATGATAGATAGAAAGTCTGTAAAACTGGCTGCTAGAAATCAACTAAAAGAAATAGATGACATAATCGCCAAGAACATGCCTAAGAGTTTGTTTGGAAAGAAAGAATTAAGTCTTTTTAAACCTGCTCAGAAAATAAGATTAGAAATAGATGGGTTGAGTAAGTCTGTTAAAGGGATGATTGATGACCCTTTAATAGAAGATGGTCTGAAGTCTTCTCTAAGCAAAACGATTCAAGACAATAAAACTTACTACGGAATACGTTTGTATCGAGCTTTCAAAGATCCAAACTACCAGCCTACAAAGCCACAAGAAGAGGCCGCTATCCAAGAACTAGTCTCAATGACGAGAGATCTACCTCCTGAAGAAGCATTGAATCCTGAAGGTGCAAAAGCAGTTCTTAACGAAATGCTTCAAGCAAAATTCTCCAACGCAAACATGAAACCATCAGGGGTAGTAGACCCAGAAACATTAACTGGCATAGCTCAAGGCCCGTTGAAAGGCAGAAGNCTAGATGATTTGCCAGCTGTTCGAGACTTCTTAGGAGAATACACGGGAGCAAAAGAAGTCGCTGGTAGATTTAGACCAGAAATAATAAGAACCAGAGATATAGGAGAACAAGAACTTGGCTTGAGAACCAAGATGGTTGATACCGTAGACGTTCTAGCAAAGATAATAGCCAAGAAAAATTACTTCGATAATCTTGTTGATTATAACGATGCGATACCCGGAACTAATAAATTTTTATTTGACAAAATTCCAGAGGGAGCTAGGGCGGGTGCTTACTCAAGAATAGGTGCTGAAGGCACTAATCCTCTTACTGATGTTTCAATAGATGCAAAAGAAAGGTTTGGAAAACTTGCTGGCAAGTATGTTCTGAATGAATACAAAGCTGCGTTTGAAGATTTACCTAAGTACTTTAATACTGAATCTCTGCCTTTATATGCAACCTTCCTTGGATTGAAAGGTATTTCACAGATTGCTAAAACAGTTCTTAGCCCGATTACTCAAATCAGAAACGCAACGACAGCGGGATTTTTTGCATTAGCTAACGGTAATGTTGGCAATGCAAATGCGTTAGTTGATTCAGTCGCAACTGTATTTAGCAACATAGCAAATAAAAGAGTTGGGTTTGGTAAGAGCAGACCAACCAAGAGAGATATTGAAAAATACTACAACGAGTTAGTNGATCTAGGNGTTATNAANACCAANGCNAAGATTGGTGAGTTTGANAGNTTNTTAAATGANGCTGTTGAAACAACGCAGTATATGCCTGGCATAGCTAACAAATCATTTAACTACGCTAGAAATATTCAAAACACCTTAGCTGGAAAACTGTATCAAGGTTCTGATGATGTTTGGAAAACATACAGCTATGAGATGGAGCTAGGTAAATTAAAGAATGTTTTTAAAAACAATAAGAACGCATCCATACCTGTATCAGATCCGAGAAACTTCACTCAGTTTGGTTCAACAATAAGCGGCAACTTGCCTGATGATGTTCTTGAAACAGCACTCAAGAGAGAAGCAGCAGAGATAGTAAAAGATACTGTTCCAAACTATGCAAGAGTCCCTGAAGCTATCAAGCAGTTAAGAAGATTACCATTTGGTAACTTCATCGCATTCCCTGCAGAAATAATTAGAACATCAGGAAACATATTAGGCAGAGCAGTCAAAGAACTTGCAAGTGAGTCTCCTGAGATACGATCGATTGGAATGAAAAGATTGCTTGGTTCTATATCAGTTAACGCAGCTATACCAGCAACTTTATACAACGCTGGTTTGTTACTCACCGGATCTGATAACGATCAAGTACAAGCTTACAAGAGATCAGCAGCTTATGAGTGGGATAGAAACTCAACACTGATTCCTGTTGCCACAGATAAAGATGGAAAGATTACGGATCTATACAATTTTTCCTATACGAATCCATATGACTACATGGCTAGACCATTTAAAGCTGTATACAACGCAGTTCAAAACGGAATCACTTCTGAGAAAGAACTAACAGAAATAGCTTTCGATTCTACGTTTGGAGAAAGCGGCGCTTTATATGAGTTCTTTGCGCCTTTCATGGATGAGTCAATCATCACGGAAAAAGTATTCGATGTTTTGAGAAATAAAACTAGTTTTGGTGCAGATGTTTGGAACGATGCAGATCCACTTGGACTTAAAATGGCTAAAGGTTTTGCGCATTTAGCTGATGGTGTGATGCCAGGAGTAAGTCCTGTTGATATAAAAGCAGATGTTGCATCGCCAGGATTCTTAACAGTGGCATCCAGAGAGTTTCCAAAAGCGATTGGCTCAATAGCTGGAGTTGATCCTGAAAAAACTGTGGGCAGACAAGGATATCAAGTTGACCCGGCGCAGGAATTTGCAGAAGCCTTAACTGGTGTTAAGAGCTTGAAACCAAGAATAGATAGAACTCTTTACTATCGAGGTCTAGAAGCAGCTAGAGAAGTCAGAGAGGCAGCTAGAATATTTAACCAAGTAGCAAAATCAAGAGGAAACAAAAGCGCAGAGGATATAACCAAAGCTTTTATCACAGCTAATGAGCAAAGATTCAAAGCGTTGAGAGATTTGAACACTGCAGTCGAAGATGCAAAGACTTTGGGTTTTTCTACTAATGAAATAATTAAACCTCTGAGAGAAGCTAAAACCCCAAATCTAAACTTTGTTATGGCTGGTAGATTCAAAGCGTTCTTTCCAAGCAATGAAACAATTAGCTTTGCTCTGCAGGAAAATCAAGACAAGCTGTCCAATCCATTTAATATGGCTGATATGTCTAGAGAGTACTCTAGGTTTCAAGGTAAGTTGTTTAGAGAACCCCAACCTCAACCACAACCTGCGCCCCAAATCACCCCTGCACAGCCTAGCGCGCCCCCCGTGGATCAATCTGAAGTCGCTCCTGCAGAACCTCCATCTCTGTTTAATCGTGGAACTCAAGCACTAAGAGATTTAGAATTAAGGAAACTTCTAGGAATAGATTAGCTTGATTCCAAAAAGAGCGAAGAAGAAAGGTAAGTACTTCGCAGTCAAAACAGAAGTAGATGGCAAAGTCTTTGACTCAAAGCTTGAAGCAGCCAGATACAAGATACTCAAGAAGCGCCAGGATGATGGCGAGATATCTGATCTGGAGACACAAGTGAACTTCCCTTGCGCCCTTACAGTTGAGGGCAAAGAGAAGAAGATCTGCAGTTACTTCGCTGACTTCAAGTACAAGAAGGATGACAAGTGGGTGGTTGAAGATACCAAAGGTGTAGTCACCCAAGTCTTCTCACTCAAGAAGAAACTGGTCGAAGCTCTGTACCCTGGCCTGAAGATCAACATTGTCAAAGATCCGCGAGTCTAGAACGGAACGATAGACTCGTTCACTACATCCACCTGGCTACCAGGAAACTCTTTCTTTATCTCTTCAGCCATACGCATTTGCTTGGTATCGAATCCCGTCTTAGATAACTCGCGCAACTCAGGACTACTGTAGTAAGCACCATCCTGCATACCTTTTGGCGTTGCNTTGTANAACTTCATGACACCAGANTCGTATGCAATGAGATCNTCGTTGCTCTCTTCTGGNANATAGGTAGCAGTNGTAATCAGATGTGGATTCCATAGATGGTTTTCACAGCTTTCTTTCTGTGCCTCGAGNTCAAGCAGTTTATTACTGCGTGTGCATAGCCAATTCGCACCGTTACTTGTGGTAACAGGTTTGGAGAACGCACAGTTGCGACAGTTGACCCACTCAGGAAAACGCTTTCGACTGTAGATATCAACATACGTTTTAGACTCTGTTTTGAGCGTGTAGTCCTTTTCTGACCTTCTGCCATGCTTGGGTGGCTCTACGCTCGTAATCACTCTCTCAGCGCGTTCTAGAGCCTTCTCCCAGATGTTTGGGTCATAGTCGATGATCTGGGTGTACACCTCGCTGTTGTTCTTGTTGACAACAATCGCCATGCATTTGGTAAGACCAAGACCGCCCATGTAGCAATGTATCTGCCACTTGTAGGTTTCGCTCCACAATTCGTAGTCGCCAAGCTTTTGGAGCTCTTTGAATCGCTTGTCGTTTGCGCTTTTGATTTCACCCAGGAGAACAAGATCTTCTTCGGGTGGCGGCAGAACACCTCTAAGTAATGCATCACAAGATCCTGAAAAGTGACCACCCAAAGAAGAAACCCTAATCTGGTTACCATCCTCGTCATGGGATGCGATACCAAATAGTTTACTCTCTTTGATGTTATCAATCACTTGATCCTCGATACGATTACCCAGGTCAAACAGTCGTAACATGCGACCACTAAATGTGTTGGGCAANCACCAGTGNAAGTTCATCCACAGTTTGTGCTCATCCTCNTCACCGATAATACTNAATCCAAGATGCCCTCTGCTTTGGCGATTATTCTCTTCGAGCTTCTTGTCTATCTCATCAAACATAGACACTAACGACATTCCAATATCTCCCTTCTTTTCTTACTGCAATCTTTCTTATGTGATTGNACGAACCTGTGTTGACCATCTCTGATGCGAACTTAACATCTCTAGGGACCGCACCCCTTTCGCCTACAACAGCGCGCCACTTCTTGTCTGCAAGCCTTCCTGCTGGACCTTTCATACCTATCATGAATGGCATTGAATGAGGCCAATATTCATCCATCACTTTGAACTTCACATCCAGATAGATGTTTCCTGCTTTTGATNTCTTGACTTCGGCCCAGATAGTTTCAACTTCTTTTATCTTCTCAAGCTCTTCGATCGGATCATCAAGCTCATCAGATAGGACGTTACCGAAAGCCGCTACACGATCGGTTGCTGCATCTGGCTCTTTCTTTTCTGGTGGTGCTTCCCTTGTTATCGGTTTATCAGCGCCGCACTCAATACACTTTCTATCCTGCCATTCATTTACAGCCAGACATGTAAATCCTGACTCGGTAATCGCATCGCATATCCATATCTTTGGCTCATCTTCTTTTGGTGGACGCTCTGGCTTTGCTCTGTCGATACAACCATGGCGATGCATGTTCTCACCATAATCAAGAAGCATGCAGTCTTGCTTGTCTCCCCAGGTTCTCATGCCTCGACCACAGATCTGTACATACAAACCAAGAGACTTAGTCGGTCTGAGCAAAGCAATGCAGTCTGTCCTGGGCGCATCCCAGCCCTCAGTCAGCACAGCCACGTTGCACAGTGCGTTGATCAAACCGTTCTCAAAGTCTTCGAGAACCTTCTCTCTAATCTCTGATGGTGTTTCTGCTGTGATCACTGCCGCCTCGATACCAGCATCCTTCAGGAACATACACATCTTGTTTGCATGAGCGACTGTCACACAAAAGAAGACAGAGCTCATTCGGCCCTTGCTGTATGCTTTGTCAATCCAATCGGCCACAATCGAAAGCATGGTCTGATCTTCCATGGCCAGCTTCTCAAGATCCGATTCACGATAATCACCACCCTTGAACTTCACTCGCGCAGTCGATGCATCAATCACTGCCTGGTCATCCACTTTGAATGCAGACAATCGGCAGAGATAACCATCTTTGATTAGCTGAGGTATGCCTATCTGATAGGAGACACCACCAAAGAAGTGATCTTCAAGACCATAGATGAAGCCCTGNCCCATGCGATAAGGTGTAGCAGTNACACCAAATATNCTNGGTGCGTAGTANTGTGTNGATTCAAAGTGATCAAAAATCTTTCGATACCGACTNGATTTATCAGGNCCNACATGGTGAGCNTCATCAACAATGATGTAGTCAAAATGACCAGCTGCCTCTAACCGCTTCTGGCTTGCGATCGTGTCCCGACTAGCGATAACAATCGGCGCTTGTGAATCAAACTCTTTGATACTGGCGGCAAGGACACCACAAGGAGCACATGGCCACACAGATAACAGTTTGTTTCTGGCTTGTGTGATGAGCTCTTGTCTGTGNGCCAGGATCAATATCCGACAACCCCCAGTGTGATCGAACAATCGTTTGATGATGTTGGCGAAGACAATCGTCTTGCCACTGCCAGTTGGCAGAACGATTAGCGGATAGGTGCTCTGGGTATGAAGCCAATCAAAAGTAGCATCAACTGCTTCTTCTTGATAATACCTTAGCTTCATGCTTTGCCCTCATCAGTCCAGAATAAGTTCTTGCCCAGTATGTTCTTGCCCAGGGNGAGATNTTGTTCTTATGNAGTATCCTGAGAACTGCTTCCTCTCTGGCAGGATTGTGTATTGTTTCTAGTGACATGTTGGTTTTGCCTCCTGTTCTAGATCNTCTCCAAACCTTTGCTGGATGTCATTCAGCATGGCGTAGATACTGTCCATCTCGGCAAACTGCACCATGTAGGTGAACGACAAAGCCAAACAAACTTCCATGAAGACGTTTACATCGACTTCATCTTTCATATTATCAAACAAGGTTTTGAGTGCATCAGCACAGAACTGCCGCTCTTCNGTATCAAACTCAGCTTCCATCTTTCTTGCCCTCCATTATATCGACCTCTCTTTGGAGTCTGGCTATCTCTTCCTTGCACCAGGCGTGGTAAGCAGGAGCACCTAGAAGTCTTTTGATCTCAGCACTGATGTAAAAGAAAATCTTCTTAGCATCTCGAACCTTGTCGCTGTGTTCTGCTTGTCCGAATCGGAAACAAGATCTGAATATCTCACCAATCTGAGCATTCATATTCTTGTACGATATTAGATCCTGAAGCTCCCTAGCATTTTTAGGGAGCTCGTAATATTTGGCAGTGCTGCCGTCTGATTTAATCTTCTCCATCTTCATCCTCTGGAATCAAAACTTCAAAACGACCTTCATAATGCCTAGATGGTTTAAGGTAAAGATTCAACTCACCGCCTTCTGAACTGACTTCATAACTATCATCTAGCTTGAAGTTCATCCATCTACCTTTGTTGCCTTGAGCACTGAAATATATGTGGCGGTCGAAATGAGAGAACATGAGTGCAAAGTCCTCCATGCAAATCTTGTCTAGTAAATCCCAGCCATCCTTAGCAAGGTATCTTTTCTCGCGAATAAAATCAGCTTGTCTCTCCATGGACTTAATCAGTCCCTCGTTTCTGGTTGTTAAGTTTTCTGCCTCAGTCTCAAGACGAGCAACCTTTTCTTCCAGGCTCTCCACCTCTTCCTCGAGCATATCGACTTTGTCTCTTAGATCCTGTTTCGATTCTGTCTTCATCATGTTTTCCTTTTGCTTTGGTTAATGTTAGTGCCGCCTTTAGACCGGACCCTGGCGGCTTCGGGTGTGTCACGCTCTTGTAAGGGGAACGCCCGGCCTAAATTAGTCCCGGTTTCGACCCTGCTACCGGGGGAGCAGTTCTTAGGACACGGAGTAATGCGCCCTTGGTCTATTCATAAATTATAATTGTCACCTCTCTAACACCGATTCTGGTGAAATAACTTTATCCTCTACGTTTGTACCGTCAGTCAGCACGTGC
>FUFK010061145.1_pt1 | contig 11223 bp, 7 predicted proteins | sample 1021851 | NCBI WGS metagenome assembly FUFK01 (sample SAMEA51879418, study PRJEB19060) | metagenome
TTCACAAGGTCTCCGGTAAAAACCACCAGATCACTTTCCTGCTCTTTTAAGAGATCAACCCCATACTGTATCTTTTCTTTATTATCGAAACTTCCACTATGCACATCACTAATCTGGCTTATGGTATAACCATCAAAAGACTCAGGAAGATCATCGAAATAAAGTGTATATCGCAACACCCTGAAGTTGTACCGCCCCTTTACCATTCCATACAACAAACCAGCAAAAGGAATTGCCGCAAGACCCAAGGCAACGGTACTTATAAATTTTCTTCTTGATGGAATGGAAAAACTTTCCGAAGAGCCGAATAATTTTTGAAAACCTGCAAATGGAAGTCTTAGAAAATCCTCCCCTAGCAGAACTAAGGCTAGTACAATTTTCGCTACAAAGAATGCAAGAAAAACACCTATCGCGTAGCCTCTACCTCCTCCAAAACCATCATTAGGATTGGGCTGGTTAAATTGATAGAAAAGATTAGCAATTACTATGATCGAAATCAGGAAATAGAACGAGGTTACCCAAACATTCTTTGAAAATACCCGTAAAGCCTGAAAAGCGTAAAGATCTACGATGATGTAGATAACGGCAAGAATCAACCAGCGCATTAAGTAGTTTTTTGCGAAGATATTGGGAATCCTGCGGTTGCCACAGATTTTTAGTTCATTTTAACTAATAAAGACAAAGGCAGAATAAATAAATATCCTACCTCTGTCCAACAAACTATTAAATTTACTGTGCGCTCCAGCCGCCGTCCAACACGTAAGCTGATCCTGTAATTGCTGAAGCATCTTCCTTCGCTAAGAAAAGGGTTAATTCCGCGATCTTTCTTTCCGGGATGAATTCTTTGACGGCCTGCTTCTTAAGCATCACCTGTTTTACTACCTCATCTTCGGTAAGACCATGAGCTTTCGCCTGGTCCTGGATCTGCCCTTCCACCAAAGGAGTTTTTACATAACCAGGGCAAATAGCATTACAGGTAATGTTATAACCTGCACCTTCCAGACCCAGTACTTTCGTTAAACCTATGACTCCGTGTTTTGCAGATACATAAGCCGACTTATATTCTGAAGCCCGGATGCCGTGTACAGAGGAAATATTGATGATCCTGCCAAATCCATTACTTTTCATAGAAGGCCAGACGGCTCTGGAAGCAACAAAAACAGAACTCAGGTTGATGGCTATGATATCATTCCATTTATCCAGTGGAAATTCTTCTACTTTGGAGACATATTGAATTCCGGCATTATTTACGAGTATATCGATCTTTCCAAATTCATTTATTGTTGTTGCAATAAGTTCTTTAATAGCCTCCTGATCCTTTAGGTTAGCATTGGAAAAATTTGTACGTACTGAATGTTTTTCACCGATTTTACTGGCGATCTCTGCGCCATTCTTTTCCAGTCCATGAAACATAACATCGTATCCGGCATCAGCAAATGCAATCGCAATAGACTTACCAATTCCACTGGTACTTCCGGTTATCAAAGCTACTCTGTTCATGATCTAAAAAATTTTAAAAGGGCTTTGTTGAAGTTTTCTGGCTGATCCATGGTTACTCCATGCCTGGAATTATTGATTATTTCCAGTTTTGCATTTTTCATTTCTGAAGTATAAGCTTGCTTTAAAGTCACCGGTGTATAATCCAGTTCTGAAGCAACTACCAAAGTTGGTGTCTTTATAGTTTTAATCTTATCCCCAATTCCCCACTCCATAAGTGTGATAAAAGAATTGTAATAAGCCTCCAGATCGTTCTCTTTTGCTCTCGAGTAAAAAGCTGTTCTCAGATCTTCCTGATCCTTTTCAGGAAACATTCCTTCAGCTACTTTTTTTGCCATGGCATCCATCCCCTGGGACCTCAACATTTCAGTTCGTTCTGCGACCATTTGCTCTCCCATCTCTCCTAGCGCATTAAAATCTGGCGCGGTATTCACAATGACCATTTTCGAGATTCTTTCACTGAACTTGGTAGCCATCTCAAATGCGATCGCGCCACCCATTGAAAAACCTACTACGATGCAATCTGCTATCTTCAATTTATCCAACAACAGCTTCATGTCTTCTGCACANTTNTGAACTCCNTAATCCTCTTTTAGCTTAGGTTTTGAAGAGTTNCCNTGTCCNCGAAGATCTGGCGCTATGANNCTNAATTNTTCTGAAAACAATTCCTTCTGAAGATCCCAATCTGCCTTTGTAGATCCCAATCCGTGAAGAAGAAGAATTACTTCTCCTTCTCCCCGATCAAGATATTCAAGGCTAATCNCATTTNCTAATTCTGCTTTACAGATCATCTGTTATACAGGATTTAATCNTAATTCTTNCCTATTGGCAGGTGATATTTCAGCTCTACCATNAACAGTCTTCCAATTTCNGGAGAAGCCACAAATTGTCTTANTTCAGAATCAAAAAGATTNGTTACAGAAACTCCAACGGTCCAGTTATCGTTCACGTGGTAACCAGCGTTAAGATCCATATTGAAGAATCCTCCTAGTGGACCATAATTCCAGGTTCTACCNTTTCTNGCATTTTCGATCACGTCATTNACTCCATCACCATTCAGGTCCTGAGTTTCAGCAGCGATATTGATTCCTGAAAAGAAGTCNTATTCCTGTACATAACGGCCATATAGAGATCCAAAGAATTTAGCTCCGGTATAGTAATATCCAATCCCAAATTTATTTTCCGGAGTATTGATNGGAAGATCTGTCTCCAGTACCTGTCCATCTCTGTTNGCATCGTTNGCCGGATCATTCTCATCCAGTTCATATCCAAAATATGAGTAGTTNAANGAGAGTCGGTTTTTATCATTAAGGAAGTAGTTNATNCCAAGATCTGCACCATAAGTATCCACTTGCCCGAAGTTGAGGTANGTAAGTACAAAAGAACCATCTGAACCTGCGATCACATCTCCNATTGNAGTCTCTCCCCTNGTCGCAACCGGAGAANTCGCNGAAATGTTGATAAGCGGACTTAAGAAATCTTCAGATTTATTGTAGTATGCATTCGCTTCGAAAAATGTCTTTTCTCCAAACAATTTTCCTTTATANCCAATTTCCCAGGATTTTATAGTTTCAACNTNTAGCTCAGGAATNTCTGTNCCATCCTGTAACNTNAAACCTTCTCCNTTACCCAGNACAAGGCCNCCAAAAAGGTTTCCGCTAAGGTTTAATATCGATGGAGCTGCAATACCTTTNCCATANGTAAGCCTGAAACTACCAAAGTCAAAGTTCTTTACGATCGCTGCCTTCGGAATAAAATTCCCTCCATANAGNTCATGATCATCATATCTACCTACGAATAAAAGATCCANNCCTGCATCCTCAAAACTATATTCCAACTGGCCATAAACNCCAACCTGNTCAATTTCAATGGTTCCTTCTTCATCTAAAAGATAAGTACCATTAGAATCGGCATTATCTTTCTGGTATTGAGCACCAACTACGTAAGTTAGGTTTCCGAAGTTGTTATTNTACTGNGCTTCTGCATTCAANCTNGTAGAAGCATCNTCAAANACAGATCCTCTTGGAAGGCTAATTCCGCCATTTGGAGCTCCTTCAATCGGGAACCACTGCTCGGTAAAAGATCTTGCTCTTGCTTCCTCATCTGTAAATCCATTGTTGATAAAAGAAACATAGTTTTGTGTNCGCTGGTTGATCGCGTAGGTATCTTCAGTTTTACTCCANGTGTGATATAAGTTTCCGTAGAAATGTGGAGANACATATTTTAACTGTAGATAATCTATAGACCAGTCCTTGATCTGGTTTCTACCAGCATTAGTAACTCCAAGGTTTGAATTATTACTGTGTCCATAAGAAGCGATCAAATCACTGGTTTCATTAAGACTGAAATAAGTAGCTGCACCATATTTTGTGGTCGAAAAGTCTCGATCCAGATCCAATTCATCATATGCTGTAGTTCCTACATAAACTGAATCTACATAATCAAATTCCTCTCCCTGAGTTCTTTCAGCCCAGACTTTAAAAGCAAATTTATCGCTCACCTCCATGGCATAGCGCCCACGAACTGTGAACTGCTTCTGGTTACCAGCTCCAACCACAAGGTCCAGACCTTCAGAAGTTCTTGGGTCTTTGGTAAGTGTGTTTACGAGTCCGTTATGCGCATTAGGACCATAAAGAGCTGCATTAGGACCTAAAATGATCTCGACTCTTTCAATATCCTCCTTAGTGATCGTCGTAAATGAGCCCAGCGGCAAACCTGTAGCTACCAGAGAAGAAATTCTACCATCCTCTATCTGAAGGTTCTTAGAGTTGAAAGCCGAATTGAATCCGCGAATATTGATTCCGGTTCCCTGCACTCCTGTTCTAATAAAATCCACTCCTTTTTGTCTGGCGGCTAATTCACCCGGATTTGGACCAGGAAAGTCGGCGATCTGCTTTGCAGAGATCACATTGACCGTAGCCGGTGCTTTAGTGATCTTCTGAGGTCTTCTATTTGCTGAAATCACAACTTCATCCATTACTGAGGATGATGGATTTAAACTAAAATCCATGGTCATGTTCTGCCCATCAGCAATCGTAATATCCCGGGTAAGAGTTTCGTAACCCATAAAGAAAACCTCAATGGTATAATCATCTGGCTCAAGATCCAGTTTATAATTTCCATTCTCGTTGGTAGTAGCACCGGTGTTGGTTCCTCTTACTACAATATTGGTTCCCAGTAAAGGTTCCCCGGTAGCGGCATCTGTAACCGTCCCGCTAATGCTTCCCGTTTGAGCGTATGCAAAAACGCCGAATAGCATGCTCATAATGGTGAAAAGTCTGATCTTCATAAAAGATAGTTTTTGATTGTTTTAAGACGAAATTAACAAGAGAATGCTCTACTGGGTGGGCTGAGTCAAGATTGTGAAGTATGACCGCAAAAAATTCTAGCCAACACCTTTACTAAAATATAGCAGAATCTTAGTAATTAAGGGACTTCTCCTCAAAGTGCGACTTTAGATTTGAAAAGAACCCGGGAAGAGAAAAAGCCAGTCGGTCTATAAATTCATTTAGCATTTCTAATCCTTCTGTATTGAGATTTGAAGCCTCAATGCTTTCCACCAGCCTTTCGAATAATTTATCTTCAGAATACTGACCATTGAGGTAGTTAGCCAGATAATAGTACCAGTAAATCTTGGGTACAAGATTTTCCCGACCCATTTCCTCTGTTTCACGCTCAAGAAGATTATACTTTTTGGTGATCTTGATCACTTCAGCAGGCTTCTCTGCCGTAGTTAGCAACATTAGGTAGTTTGAGAAAAACCTGCCCCAACGATGTTCAAACACGTGATTGCGATTCTCATACAGGAAGTTACCCGCAAAGGTTTCTGCAATATTCAGACGTTTATTCCTCACCAGGGTACGAACGTAATGCGTGGCGAATCCAAGTTTTTGATGATGATTATAGGAACTTTTAAATAGTTTATAATTTTCAGACAGTAGATCCAGCGCTTCCTTGTCCTTATTTTTTTTAAGCAGGATCGCAATGAGATTATTCAGATAAAACAGCTTGTCGCTATTATCCTGTTTCACCGACAGATGGGCATAATACTCAGCCTGATCCAAATCCTTTAAATTCGAATGCAGGATCACCCGGTTCGCATAATAATTAAAAAGCACCCGCCTGGAATACATCAATCCATGTTTAAAGCAATCATCGATATAATCGAAAACCCTGCGTGCTTTCTCATATTCCTTGTAATTAAAATAGAGAAAAACCAGCCTGATAAAGGCATGATATTTATTGCGCCCATCTAGCTTATCATCATAGAGATACTCCAGTAATCTGGACTCCCAATGCTTTGTATTGATCTTTTGTGAGGTGTATTGTCGGGTTAGATCCTTGGTTGCATGAAAAATTTCATCTTTTACAGCTAAAGAGCGCTGATAGGCTTCCAGGTTTTGTTTTAAAAAAGCTTCGGTAAGTTCACAATCCTGATATCTGAATCTTACCAGCAAATAATCCTGGTATTCACGAACAAGTTCATAGAATTTCTGGAAATAGAAGGAGGTTTGATCGTACACTTTGATATTCTCCAGCAGTTCTTTTTCTTCCGCAGAAGTAATAGTATCTGTCAACACCTGTTTTTCTATAAAACTAAGGTATTCGAGATGTGCATCGACATCGGCTCTCTCGAGTTTATGTGCTATCCACTTTTTGATATAAGCATATTTGCGTTTATCAATCTCTTCATTAAATTCTTCTGAAGTAAAAAAGCGTTCGGCATTTCTACAAACCTTATTTAAAATTTCCTCCTTCTCTTCATCACGTATCCTGTTGGCCTTCTGAAGAAATGACGCTTCATGAGGCAAGACTCCTTCAGAAAAGTCGGTGAATATTTTAAGTTTAGACTTCATCAATCAAGAAAAGTTTTTATTTGTGCGTTAACAGCTTCAGCTTTTTCAAAATTTACAAAGTGGCCCGCTTCATCGATCACCTCAACTTCCAGATCCTGAAATTTTTCTTCGGAAGTTGCTATTAAACCTTCTATACTTTCTGAAGGATGAAAATATTTGTTTGGAATGAGCATATCATCCTTTCCGAAGATCATTAGAACAGGAATCTTAATGTTTTGAATCTCATCGATCACCGGCTCTTCCAGCATTGCATGAATGTTATTGACTACTGTTTTAGCATAATTAGGAAAATCTTCTGCCTCTTTCATAGCGATCCTATCATCTACCATAGATTGAGCTTCTTCAGGAAAACTGTAAAAATTAAGCTTGTAATTTGCCAGAATCTGCTCATCTGAAGTATTTACAACCATCGCTGGTGTATATGCAGATTTCATGACTGCAGCCTCCTGCTCGGTAAAAGTTTCTATTCCGGCCGGTGCGATAAGTATCAATTTTTGATAAGTTTGTGGATATTTTAAAACGGAATGCGTCGCGATCTGCCCGCCCATGGAATGACCAATAAGCACAACATTCGATAATTCCATCTTATCAACCAGATCATTTAGAACCTTAGCATATTCAGCTAAGCTATAATCGGTTTTGCTATGGGAAGATTTTCCATATCCTGGAAGATCTATTGCTATACAGCGGTAATTTCCAGTTAGTCCCTGAAGGTTCTTCTTCCACGAATCCAGATTACTGGACAAACCATGAACGAAAACTAGAGTTTTGTCTCCAGTACCTTCGTCGGTATAGGCAATTGTTTCCTGATTGATTTTGATAGTTTTCACTGGAAGTTCGTAGGTTGCTAATTCACTAATAGTTTGCTGTGCACTTAAGGAGCTGAGAACAATACTAAACAGACTAAATAATATTCTTTTTTTCATCTTGTAGAAACTTATACATTTTCTTTAATTGTTTACGGTCAATTTTCCCGATCCCGGACTTAGGTAAGGAATTGAGAAATACCATATGCCTTGGAATCTTGTAAGATGCTAGATAGTCTTTAAGCTTTTCCTGCAGTTCTTCTTCGTTTAAATTCTGAATATTTCCAACCAGAAAAGCTACTCCAGCTTCCCCCCAGTTTTCATCTTCAACACCTATAACTGCCGCCTCTTTAACCAGGTTCTTCTTCAGCAATACATTTTCGATCTCCAAAGGATAAATATTCTCTCCTCCCGAGATAAACATCTGGTTCTTTCTTCCCACCATATATAGAAAACCTTCGGAATCTATTCTTACAATATCACCGGTTTGAAACCAGCCATCTTTTATTTTTTCAAGTGTATAAGCTGAATTGTTCCAGTAGCCGGGAGTAACAATATTTCCACGCAGGTACAGCTCTCCGGCTTCACCAGCCAGCACTTCCCGATCTTTATCATTTATAATTTTATAGTCCACGTAAAAATTTGGTTTCCCAATCGAACCTTTTTTCCATAGAGCATCATGATGATGCAGGGAGGTGATACAAGGCCCCGCTTCGGTAAGTCCGTAGCCCTGCCGTAAAAGAATCCCTTTTTCTGCCCATTTATCAATAATTGAAATGGAGAGATCTTCTCCTCCTACCACAATATATTTTAGCTCTGGTGCTTTAAAATCCTGAAAAGCCTGGTGTTTAACCATCATTCTAAGCATGGTGGGAATAGCAAGAAACAGACTTATGGAATTATTCTGAATATAATCCAGCACTTTTTTAGGCTTAAACGCTTTCAGAAAATCTACCCTTGCACCGCGATGCAACATTGGTAACAGCAATACATTCCAACCGGAGGTATGATAAGGCGGTAACGCATTCAGTGTAAAATCTGCGGAAGTGATTTCTAATTGTACCGAAGTATTTAAACTATTCCAGAAGAGCATTCGGTTGGTGTATAAAACACCTTTTGGTTTTCCGGTTGTTCCTGAAGTATAAAAGATAAAGACCGGTTGCTCGGGTTCAATTTCAGCAGGTATTGCTTCTGAATTTTCTCTGGATGCCGCTTCGAAGATTTGGCTTATTTCGACCTGATTAAAATAGACTTTTTCTCTTAGTTGAACTGTTTTCGGCTGATATGCCTTTTCAAAAATGACCAGCGAAGGTTCTACGTCTTTGATGCAGTATTCCAGTTCTGAAACTGAAGCTCTGTAATTAAGCGGAACAAGTATTGCTCCCATTCTTTGAGCAGCGATAAATAGTATGAGATATTCTGGGGAATGTGAAGCGAGCACTGCAATTCTATCTCCTTTTTCGATAGAATATTCAGTTCTCAAGTGATTCTCAAGCCGAATCGAAAGATAATTCAGTTCCTTATAAGTATAAGCTGTACCCGTGTCTACAGATGCTACCGCTTTCTTATCTGGAGTATAGACAGACCATTTTCCTATCCAATCAAAATAATTCATGTTTTCTTTCTACTAATTAAATATAGAGAATTACCAATAATAAAAGATGCAACAACAGCGATCGCTGCTGAAACTCCCGGGTTGTTTACCGGCTCCTGCATATACGGGGTAATCCTTCCATAGTAAATAATAAAATGAAGTGCTACTGCTGAAAAACTTGCGATGAATACTGCATTCTTGCTAACTTTCTTGAAATAGATCCCGAAAAGCACCGGCACGAAGGCAGCAGCGAAATAGGCATAGACCCCATTTTGAGCAAAAATCGCCACACTTACATTTGGATCTACGATCTGGTCGTAACTTAGAAAGAAGCTCACGATTGCCAGTATAATGATCACAATTTTATTTAATCCTACTTGATTAAAAGTCTCCTTTTTACTTAGTGGTGCTATTAGATCTGTTGTGATCGTGGTGGAAAGGGACTGTATCAAAGCTTCTAAAGTAGAAAGCCCAGCTGAAATCAAACCAGTAACGATTATTACTCCGATTCCCGCTGTAAAAGTTTTCACTACATAAGCGGAAACCAATTCGTCCATCTTCAAGGCAGTTCCATCAAGGCTTAGATCTGGAAAAGTGAGTCTTGCATAAAGACCAACCACTACTACCAGGAAGAAGATACTCATACAGCCAATTGCTACGGTAAGATATTGATTGATGGACTTCTCACTTCTAAGAAATAATGTCTTTGTAATTATATGTGGCTGACAAACAATAGCGATCCCAATGATAATCTGGCAGACGATGATCTCAAAATAATCCCGGAAAAGAAAACTTTCAGGGTTTGTGGTTTTCGTCAAATTAGGATCGATCTCACTTAGCAGACTGGCAAACCCTTCGAAACCATTAGAAAAATACTCAGATCCCGAAGCTAACAGGATCACTGCTACCACGAACATGATAATTGCCTGTACGGTATTGGTATACACCATGGAATTAGCTCCACCAAACATGGTATATCCAAAGACAAAGGTGATCAACCCCATTAGAACATAGAAAGGCTCAAGATTCAATGACTTCGAAACGATCTGGGTAAGTCCCACGCAAATGAGAACGATGAAAGTGATCAATAATAAAGACAGTATTGCAAAGAAAATTGTGAGTGCTTTGGAATCATAATGCTTACCTATCCATTGTGCCATGGTTAAGGCTTTGACAGTAGAACCATGTTTTTGAAATGCTTTGGTAAAGAATATGAGAGAAGCAAAAATTGCAATGGGCATTACAATTCCAAAAGATATAATCCCGGAGAAACCATATAAAGCTATAAAACCAGGATTAATTATGAACGTTGCAGCACTGGTCATGGAAGCGGCAAGACTTAGGCCCACAGCCCAGGCAGGAAAACCATTACTCCCAATTGCAAAGTCATCCATATTCTTCGTTCTTATATTTCCTCGTATTACGAAGAAGAGGATAAAAGCAGCGTAGACTACTAGAAGAATAGTGACGTAAAGTGACCAGGTTTCTGAAGCGAACATATTTAATTGATTACAAAATGTGAATGTAGGGTTCTACATGAACAGATTAACATGAATTTAGGAAATAAAAAGTAAGACTTAAACCATTGTAAGATATTTTTATTCATGAGCTTTTACTAATAAAGGCATTATAAAAGTGCGACTATTCATGTACAGGTTTTCATCAGGCTTTTTGATACATTTAGGGCAGTATTAATCCATTTATGATGAAACGTCGACAATTTCTTCAGAAAACCGGGATCAGCTTAGGAGCACTTAGTGTAAGTTCCAGCCTTTTTCCCAAAAATATATTAGAACCTATGAACATCAAACCAAAACCTGTTGCGGTCGCAACCTGGAATTTTCAAAATGCAACCAAACAAGCCGGGGCAATGCTGGAAAATGGATCCAGCGCATTAGATGCTGTGGAGCAGGGAGTGATGGTAGAAGAAGCAAATTTAAAGAATACCACGGTTGGTGATGGCGGCGCGCCAGACCGTGATGGGAATGTTACTTTAGACGCCTGTATCATGTCACCTGATGGAGACGCCGGCGCAGTGGTTTACCTGAAGGAAATCGCACACCCGGTGCAGGTTGCCAGAAAAGTGATGGAAGAAACTCCGCATGTCATGCTAGCCGGTGAAGGTGCCTTACAATTCGCCATTCAGCAGGGTTTCAAAAAGAAGAACCTACTTACCGAAAGCTCTGAAAAAGCCTGGAAAGACTGGCTGGAACACAAGGAGTACAGACCTATTATAAATATTGAAAATCATGATACCATCGGGATGCTATGTATGGACAACAAGGGTGATATCGCCGGAGCCTGTACAACTTCCGGGCTTTCCTATAAGGTGAATGGCCGTGTTGGTGATTCTCCTATTATTGGTGCAGGTCTTTTCCTGGATAACGAAATTGGCGGTGCTGTAGGTACCGGAATGGGCGAAGCGATCATGAAAAGTGTGGGTAGTTTCCTGGTCGTGGAATTGATGCGA
>FUFK010058375.1_pt1 | contig 11221 bp, 17 predicted proteins | sample 1021851 | NCBI WGS metagenome assembly FUFK01 (sample SAMEA51879418, study PRJEB19060) | metagenome
TCAAGAGCCGGTTTATTAACTGGAATGTATCAACAGCGTTTTGGCCATGAGTGTAATTTAGACAGTGACGTAAATAATTCATTTGATCCAAATCAAATTACAATTGCAGAAGCGCTAAAAACTGAAGGTTACACTACTGGACTAATTGGGAAATGGCATCTTGGAGATAAAACACAAAATCATCCTTTAAAAAATGGATTTGATTATTTCTGGGGATTTATTTCAGGCGCTAGAAATTATTTTTATAATCCAGATGAAGTGAATAGAAATAGCATTAGAAATGTGGTTGAAAATTACAGTCAGACAAATTTTGAAGGCTACTTAACTGATGTATTAGGTGAAAAAGCAATTAGTTTTATTGATAAAAATAATCAATCAAATAATCCATTTTTTCTTTTCTTATCATTTAATGCCCCACACACCCCAATGCAGGCAAAAGAAGAAGTTTTAGAAAAATTTAAAAATAATCCAAGACAAGTTTATGCATCCATGATGTGGTCTATGGATGAGGCTATTGGTCATGTTATCGATGCATTAAAAGAAAACAATCAATATGACAATACAATCATTTATTTTTTAAGCGACAATGGTGCAGCAATGTCAAATAATGCATCCCCTTTTCCTTATAAGGGCTGGAAGGGAAATCAGTTTGAAGGAGGTATAAAAACTCCAATGATAATGACTTGGAAAAACAAAATAAAATCTAATACTCAGTTTGATGGATTTACTTCCGCTTTAGATATTTTCAAAACAAGTTTGGAAGTCTCAAACGTAAATGATGATTTAATGGCGAATGCAGATGGAAAAAATATTATGAATTATCTCAATAATAATATTATTCAAAACGAAAACTTATTTTGGAGAAAAGATAAAATGGCAACAGTTCGATCAGGCAATTATAAGCTAATAAGATTAAATGATACTTCAACCGTTCTTTATAATATAGAAAACAATTATTTTGAAGATTTAGATTTGAAACTTAAAGAGCCGTCCGTTCATGATTCATTATTCAAGTTATTATTAGATTGGGAAGACAGGTTAATTGATCCTAATTGGGTTGAAAATAAAGATTGGAATATTGTTACTGAAATGATTTATGAGGATTTGATGGCCAACAAAGATATAAGGGCAGTATCACCAAAAGATTTAAATTGAAATATTTTTTAATTTTTTTAAATTATAATTAAATGAAAAAACTAATTCTACTGTTACTATTTATACTTTTTGGCTGCTCAAGTCTTGATAGTTACAACATATACATTGATTCAAACGAGGGCGATGATAATAATTTAGGAAATTCAAAACAAAGTGCGTGGGCGACATTAGTTAATTTAGACAAAACAAAACTTAAACCAGGCACAACAATACATTTAAAAGCTAATTCTGAATTTAACGGTTTTATTGAGATTAATGATAGTGGAACAGAGGGGAATCCAATTATTTTAAAGTCATACGGAGATGGTAAAAAACCAATTATAAACGGAAATGGTGAAAAAAAATATACGATTCTTTTAAATAATGTTGAGCAAATTACTATTGATGGAATTGAAATCACAAATAAAGGAACTCAAAGATTAGAAGCTAGAACTGGACTTACAATACTGGCAGAAAATTCGGGAGATTTAAATAACATAGTAGTCCAAAACATGGTCATTCGTGATGTTAATGGCAGCTTGGTAAAAAGTGATGGAGGGGGTTCTGCTATATTAATCAGAAAGTTTGGAGAAAAAATTAAATCTAGAATAAATGGCTTACAAATTTTAAATAATCACATCTATAGAACTGAAAGAAACGCAATTAATTTTAGAGCATCAGCTAATCGTGACAAATGGTATCCAAATCTTAATGTAATAGTAAAAAATAATCTAATTGAAAAAGTGCCTGGAGATGGTATCGTGATTTTTGGTTGTGATGGTGCAATCGTAGAAAACAATACATTGAGAGATTTTCCAGATATACTGCCTGATACCGAAGCTGCTGCTGGCATCTGGCCTTTTAGCTCTGATAATACCATCATTCAGTTCAATGAAGTAAGTGGTCACAAAGCCAAGTGGGATGCTCAAGGCTATGATTCAGATTGGAATTCTGTAGGTACCATTATTCAAAACAATTATAGTCACGATAACTATGGAGGATTTGTTCTTGTCTGTAATGCTGGGGCATCATATGGTGAGAAAATAAATGTAGGTACAGTTAACACAATTATAAGAAATAATTTGAGTATTAATGATGGTATTAGACCATATCCAACAAGCAGGAGAGGAGTCTTTTCACCAACTTTTCACATAACTGGTCCAGTTGAAAATACCCACATACATGATAATATTATTATAATCCCAAAAAAAAATCCAAATGTTGATAACACCATAGTTAGAATTGATAATTGGGGTGGGCCATGGCCAATGAAAACAACTTTTGAGAACAACGAATTTTATATCGAGGGTGATATGAAAAATCAACTTCGGGAAAGAAAAAATATTGAATTTATTGGAAATTTTTTTTCAAAAGAACTTGTAGAAACCGAGATGGATTACTCAAAGAATCCAATTTCAAAAATTGAAAATATTGATATTGAACTCATAAAAAATAAATTTTTACAAGAGAACAAGATTTATCCAAAAAAAAATCTTTATAACTCAAAATGAAAAAATACAATTTACTTATAGCAGTTTTTAATGTCGCAGCTATTTACTTAATCCTGCATTATGGGGGGACCAGTAAATGGATTATTCTAAGCCTATTTACAGGTTCGGAGCTTTTAGCATGGTATTTTTTTTTTAGAAATAATAAAAAATCATAACTAAAAAGCACACATCTGAAAACAGATTAAAACTTTACTAAGTATTTAGGTAAGATATTTTTGTGGATTAAGCTAATGTAACGTTAACGGCAGCCGGTCCCTTTCTTCCTTCACCCTCTTCATAATTCACTTTATCTCCTTCTTTTATTGTTATTCCGTCTAAAGCCGTAGAATGTACAAACATGTCTTCTCCGGTTTCGTCGTTTGTAATAAAACCAAAACCTTTAGATACATTAAAAAATTTTACAGTTCCTGTCATTTAAAAATAATTTCTTCAAACCTATGTTTTAATTTTAAATAATGGTTACTTTATTTCAATTATTTTAGATAAAAGATGAAAAAAATTGAAAAACTTATATATTCCGTGAAGTTTTTGCCTCAGGCACTGTACTTTGGATCATCAGCTCTAATTCTTCTAATTATAATTTTTGATATTGAATTTATTCCAATAATTCCTGTATTTGTTATTTTCTTATACATGACTTATTTGGCAATAAAAAATTATAAAAAAAGTGAATCTAGTGAGATGGATAAATTAGAAAAACTGATTTATTCCGTTAAATATTTACCACAGATATTATACTTTTCTTCACTTGGATGGGTAGCCTATACAATTTATTATGATATATATTTTGATGAATCAGTTACAATTTTTGGACTTGAATGGGATTCTCCGTTCGGAGAAATATTTTTCCTGTGGTTTCTTTATATCACCCACTTGGCAATTAAAAACTACAAATCGAAAAATGAATACGGGGGTAAAAAATAAGATAATTAAAAGGGTTGAGCATGTTTATTGCGTCTTCTTTAGGTATATTTAACAAATAAATTAAAAAATATGTCAAGTAAATTTTTTGGAAATCGAACGGATAAACACCAACCCAAAAAAAAGGGAGTAAAGCAAAACTTCAGTAATAAGAATAACAAATCAAAGTCTTCGGGTGTCAGAAAAGTTGGCAGGGGAGGCTAATATCTTGAATCTAGGTCTTAAAAGCGAAAAGGCTTAAAAGAGAGCCAACCATAGCAATCAATCAAGCCTTTTCATTTAGGAAGCACAATGTATAATAAAAATTATAACTGATCATTAAAAATTAACCTAAAATGAAAAAAATCATATACATATTTGCGTTTTCAATATTGTTTCAAAGTTGTTTTAGTTATAAGACAGTAGAATATAACAATATAGATACTGAAAAAAAGCAAACTCTTAGAATTCAGAAAGACGATAGAACAAAAATTAAAGGAAAGCTAGTATCTAAAGATGATAACAAAATTATCATTAGTAAAAGTGGTGAGAATCAAACAGTGATGCAAGAAAATATTGAAGAGATTCGTGTAAAAAAATTCTCTATCATCAGAACTGCTGTTGGAGCGGCTGGGACCTATGCTGCAGCATTAGTTATTGGGGCTGTAGTTTTTTTAGCTCTTCTTGCATCTTAAATTTTTATGAAAAAATTAAAGTTAATTTTTATACTGATTCCATATATTTTATTAAGTCAGGAAGTTACCAATAGTGATATCACTGTTTTTGATGAATCTGTTTTACCGATCATCAATAAAAATGCAAAAATTGAGATCTTAGCGGATACTTTTATTGTTGCCGAGGGTCCACTTTGGGACATGAGTCAAAACAGATTGATTTTTACTGACGTAAGACAGAACAAAATTTTTACATGGGATGAAAACGATGGTGTCAGGGAATATATATCGCCAAGCGGATCAACAGGATATGCTCCATCATTTATTGATGGTGGTATAGGCGCAAATGGACTGGCTTTTGATGAAAATGGAAACATTATTTTATGTCAACATGGTGATAGAAGGTTGGCATTAACATCAAATATGAACAGTAAAAACCCAAAATTCANAACTATAGTAGATAATTTTGAAGGTAAAAGATTTAATAGCCCCAACGATTTAGCAATCAGTAAAAGTGGAGATATATATTTCACAGATCCACCTTATGGATTTAAAAACTTTAGTGACAAGTACAGAGAAATAAATTTTAACGGCGTTTATAAATATTCTAAGGATGGAGAAGTTTTTTTAATTTCTAGCANTATGTCTAGACCTAATGGAATCGCTTTGTCACTGGACGAAAAATACATTTATGTAAATAATTCTGATCCTAAAAATGATCCCAAAATATTGAGATTTAAAACAAGTAATTTTGAAGAAAAACTTTTTTTTGATGGAACAGAACTCAGTAAAAAATACCCTGGTGGATTTGATGGATTAAAGGTGCATAGCAGTGGAAATATTTTTACAACCGGTCCAAATGGTATTTTAATAATATCACCAACGGGCAAACTATTGGCTATGATAAATTATGGCAAAAAAATTACTAATTGTAATTTTGACGATAAAGAGCGGTATTTGTATGTCACCGGGTTTGATGACATTTCAAGAATTAAACTTAAATGAAAAAAATATTAATTTTTTTAGCAGTAGCAATTGATATTGTTTTGATCATTTGGCTAATTAAGTATTTTTCAAATTGAGGCTAAATACAGTATCCATAAATAATTATTAAATGAAAAATTTAATTTTAAACATAATTTTATTGATTTCAATATCCATGCATAGTCAAAGTATTGATTTACTAAACCCCGAAAAAAATATCGGTTTAGATAACTGGAACATTGTTAATGACGATGTCATGGGGGGAATATCAACTTCGTATCTCTCAGTTAGTGATGAGAAAAATTTAATATTTAACGGAAACCTATCGCTTGAAAATAATGGAGGATTTGCATCATCTCGTTTGGGATTAAAAAAAAAATTATTGAAAGGTGTTAAGTCTTTTATAATTAGAATTAAAGGAGATGGCAATTCCTATAAGCTCAGACTCAGTCAAGACAACAGACGAGCATCATATTCAGCAAATTTTGAATCAGTCAATGATAAGTGGGTTGAGATAAATATACCAATTGAGGATTTTATTGCGACATGGCGCGGTTATACATATACTGATTATCCGTCTATACAAACTGACAGAATAATCTCCCTAGGATTACAAATTTCAGACAAACAAGAAGGTAAGTTCAAGTTGGAAATTGATTATATCAAAGCAATATTATAAAATGAAAAAACATAAATTTTTAATTATATCAATTTTAACTTTTATTTTATTTATCGTTTTCTTTTCTGAATATAATGCCAATGAAACAAAAAAAATATTAGATGCTGAACGAATTAAAGCTGAGGAGAAATTAAGAATTGCAAAAGAAAAAAATCAGCAAAAAGACTCAACATCAATTGACATTGATTCAACTTTTAATAATATTGATTAACTTTAATTAATTACAGTTTTTATTTGGAGATCTTAATTTTATACGCCTTTCTCACAATTTCTCTTTCTTTTTTATGTTCTATACTGGAGGCTGTCCTTTTGAGCGTAAACCCAACGTTCATCAAGATTAAAATTAAGGAAGGAAAAAAATATGCTGAGAAACTACAAAGTTTAAAAAGTTCGATTGATGAGCCACTAATAATTATTCTCACACTCAATACCATTGCCCATACCGTTGGTTCAATTATGGTTGGTGTTCAAGCCAAAATTGCTTATTCAACCCTACAGATTGACAATAGTTATATGATTCTTGGCACTTCTGTTTCCGAAGAATTATTAGTAGGAATTATTTCAACAATAATGACTATTTTAATTCTTGTTCTTTCAGAAATAATTCCCAAAACAATTGGAGCAAACTATTGGGACAAATTGGCTCAACCAAGCACTATTATATTATCATCGATACTTCCAGTTTTTAAATACACTGGTTTGCTTTGGATTTTGCAGCTTTTTACAAGAATTGGTTTGGGAGAAAAGAGAGAGTCAATTTTTAAAAGAGAGGACATTTCAACAATTGCTGAAATTGCNGAGGAAGAGGGTGTAATTGAAGAAAAAGATTCACTNTTCATNAAGAATATTGTTAAACTTCAAAATGTTAAAGTGAAAGATATAATGACACCTTTTTCTGTAATGAAAATTGCAGATCAAAACTCTACAATCACTGATTTTTACAACCAAAACAACAGTCTTGAATTTTCTAGAATACCAATATATTACCAGAACACAAATAAAATAAGCAGTTATGTTTTAAAGGACACCATTTTAGAAAAAATGATTCAAAAAAAAGGAAACCTCAAGCTTAATGATATAAAGCGAAAAATTATCAAGACAAATCACAACTCAAAAGTTCCAATTTTATTTGATAAGCTTCTAAGGGATAGGGAGCACTTGTCCTTGGTCATTGATAAACAAAAAAAAATTAAAGGTATAGTAACTCTNGAGGATATTATAGAGACTGCCTTAGGGTTTGAAATCGTAGATGAAACCGATACTGTTGTAGATTTACAAGTACTCGCAAAACAACGAAAAAAATAATAACACAATTTTTAACTAAACTCAGTTTGCCCCTTGAAATTATATTTATAATTTTGCAACCGAGCTATGAAAAAACTTCCTGTAACCGTGTTAAGCGGTTTTTTAGGGGCTGGTAAAACCACTCTCCTAAATCACATTTTGCATAATAAGCAAGGATTAAAGGCTGCAGTTATTGTCAATGATATGAGCGAGGTTAACGTCGATGCTGATCTTGTAAAAAATGAAAATACATTATCCAGAACCGAAGAAAAATTGGTCGAAATGAGTAACGGATGTATTTGTTGTACACTAAGGGAGGATCTCATGGTAGAGGTCGAGAAGTTGGCAAAAGCTCAAAAATTTGATTACTTAATAATTGAAAGTACTGGCATATCTGAACCAGTTCCAGTTGCCCAAACTTTTAGTTTTGAAAGCGAAGATGGAAGTATTGACTTAAGCAGATTTAGTTATGTGGATACTATGGTTACAGTTGTGGATTCACTTAATTTTCTTAAAGACTTTTCAAGTCCTCAATACCTTAGAGATAGAAACTTGACGGATATTGAAGGAGATGAAAGGACTATTGTTAATTTACTAACGGATCAGGTAGAGTTTGCTAACATTATTCTATTAAATAAAACCGACCTAGTTTCAGAATCAGATCTCAGAAATTTATATGATATTATTCACAAGTTAAATCCAGATGCTAAAATTATCCCAACAAACCACTCTAAGGTTAATCTAAGTGACGTTATTAATACAGGATTATTCGACTTTGAAAAAGCAGAATCATCGGCAGGTTGGATTAAAGAATTAGAAAACGAACATATCCCTGAAACAGAAGAATATGGGATTGGTTCATTTGTCTATCGAAGAAAAAAACCCTTTCATCCTGATAGATTCCTTAACTTTATTAAATATCAGTTCCCAAAAAATATAATTAGAAGTAAAGGTTTATTTTGGATTGCATCTAGGGCTGATCAAGCTCTTGTCTGGAGCTCTGCAGGCGGATCAGTAAAGACAGATCCTGCTGGTGTTTGGTGGGACTCCATGCCATTTTCTGAAAGAATAAATTATGCAAATTTTGTCAATAACCAACAAATGATTGAGTCAAATTGGTGTTCGGATTTTGGAGACAGGAAAATCGAACTGGTATTTATTGGCCAACAACTAGATGTTAATGCTATAACAACAAAACTGGATGAGTGTTTATTGAATGAGGAAGAGATAGTTGCATGGAAAAATGAAGATCTTCATTTAATTGATAGTTGGCCAGTTTCTCATCAATAATCAATTTAACATTAAATACACAGTATTTAAACTAAAATACAATAGAATTATATTCTGTATTTTATTCTTTATAAATTTATCCGCATGAAAACTTCGATTGAAATAACCCTTATGCCACTAAATGATGATTACAAATCAATCATTAAAAAATTTATAATTTCTTTGCGAGAAAGTAATTTTCAAATCCTTGAAAATCCATTGAGCACTCAAATATTTGGTGAACTTGAACCCACTATGCTAATGCTCATAGATAAAATTAATAATATTTTCTCAGCATGTGATGGCATTATGGTTAATTTAAAAATTGTCAAGGGGAACAGGTTTCATTATAAGCCTGATTTTTAGGATGAAAAATCAAATAAGAATAATGTTTAACTCTATTTATGAAGAGTATGATCTCATAAATAACCTCATCACTTTTGGTCTTCACAAAAATTGGAAAAAACAAATTGTAGATATTTCTAGATCTTTAAATCCAAAAAGAATATTAGACGTGGCAACTGGCACTGCTGATATTGCTATAGCACTNACTAAAATCAAAAATTGTGAAATTATTGGGATGGATTTATCGTCTAATATGTTAGACATTGGGGATAAAAAAATCAAGGATTTAGGTCTTCAACAAAGAGTTATACTTGAGCTAGGAGATGTTGAAAATTTAAAATATAATGATAATTATTTCGATGTTGTAACAGTAGGTTATGGTGTGCGAAATTTCGAGAACCTAAAAAAATCTTTGGATGAAATCTACAGAGTTCTAAAGAAAAATGGAACCTTGATAATCTTAGAAACGTCAGTGCCAAAAAACAAAATCATCAAATTATTTTATAATTTTTTCACAAAATTTTATGTAAAATTAATTGGCTTAATTCTGTCCAAAAACTTTGAAGCATATTCTTATTTACAGAAATCTGCATCAAATTTTCCCCACGGCCATGAGTTTATAAATATTTTAAAAAACTCAAAATTTACAAACATATCACAGGATATAAAATTGTTTGGAGCTTCTACAATTTATGTGGCAAACAGATAGTATTTTTTGGGCAAAATCATAAAACAAATAAATTATGTAAATTAAAGTCATGGAAAATTTATCTTTTGCATGTCAAATCATAGTAGCAGCCTCTGTTTTATACATATGGGTTTTTAGATACGACAATATTGTTGTTGAGTTTAAACATTATGGTTACTCAAATCTTTTAAGGAATTTTGTGGGAGCTTCTAAAATTTCGATTTCTGCCATTATGTTAATGGGGATTTGGTTCAGTGATGTTCTTGTTTACGCGTCTTTATCAATGGCTTTTTTCATGTTGTGTGCACAAGCTTCTCATTTAAAAGTTAAAAACCCGATTGTCAAATTCATTCCATCTTTTGTTTTTCTTTTGATGTCTTTATTTGTGGCTGCATTTAATTATGGTTTATTGTAATTAATGGAAAAAGCAATAATTCTATTCACAGGAATTTCATTTATAATTTATGGTGTAAACTCTTTCTACTCTAGAAGAATGATTAGTGAGTTTAAAAGATGGGGATATCATAATTATAGAAAAACAATATCATCATTGCAAATTTTAGGCGGATTGGGTTTGTTGATTGGTTTAAAAATCAATATCCTTTTAATAGCATCTTCATTATGTTTATCAATAATGATGTTTGTTGCGATAATTGTGAGAGTCAAGATAAATGATAATGTTGCTAGAATCCTACCAGCAATTACTTACCTAATGTTGAGCTCATTGATCTTTAACTATTCACTTCAGATTATTTAAATTTGTGTTAGAATAATATTGTCTTGAATTTTTTAAAACCCATAAATATTTTTTTTCTTTTTTTTTCTATTGTGTTGTTGGCTGCATTATTTTTTATTGGAATATCCAACTATATAAATATTATACTCGTCATCCTTTATATAAATTCAATAATTATTATCACTGTAAAAGATATCAATGATGTTCTAAAAAGTTTATTGATTTTTATATCAATATCGATTTTTCTGTACATACTGTATGTATTATACATTCATATCGGTTTGGGTCAATTTAATTCACAGTTTTCAGTTTAATAAAATAAAATCAAAATGGAAAGTCTTAATGTTTTTGGTAAAAAGCTTGAACTGTGCAGCACTAATCCAATGACTGGTTTTTACAGAAATGGTTGTTGTGATACAGGACCAAAGGATTATGGGACTCATACTGTTTGTGCGGTAGTCACTGATGAATTTTTGAAATTTTCAAAAGAGAGAGGTAACGATCTTACAACAGAAAATCCTATGTATAATTTTAAAGGACTAAAAAATGGTGATAAGTGGTGTTTGTGTGTTTCTAGGTGGATTGAGGCTTATAAAGCTGGGTACGCACCAAAAATAATATTAGAATCTACCAATATAAAAACGCTTGAATATATAACTTTTGAAGAGCTTTTAGATTATAAATTTTAATCTTCGTGTTTTTCAATAAACTCCTTAACATTCTCACTTGTTTTTTCTCTACTTTCATTAAAGTATTGAAATAGGTAAAGGGTAAATAAAAACAATAAAGCAACAACCAAAGATTTCATTATTTTTTCTTTCATTCAATTAATTTTATTCAAGTTAATATAATTAAAAATGATATTTAGTAAATTTAAAACTTGAAAACAGCACTTTTCATACTACTAATTTTATGGGGCTTGCCAAGTACATTTTTTAGAAGTAANTTTAGAAAGATTGTTTATCAAACAGATGATTGGAAGATAAATATTAAACCAATCTTTATTAAAGAAATAAA
>FUFK010720019.1_pt1 | contig 11219 bp, 11 predicted proteins | sample 1021851 | NCBI WGS metagenome assembly FUFK01 (sample SAMEA51879418, study PRJEB19060) | metagenome
TCTTTTTGTATTCACCTATGTATTTATCACCTATCTCATAAGTAAAGGTACCNTGACCATGCTTTTTACCATCTTTCCATGCGCCTTGATATCTATCGCCATTCGCGAAGATATACATACCCTGACCATGCATTTTGTCCTTTTTCCATTCACCAATGTATTTATCACCTTTGTTATCACCAGAAGTCCAATCGTAAGTCCCAAAGCACATATCGTAAGTAGCATTTTGGTCAGATGGACAAGGAGAAAGTGAACTCATTTGAGAGGAAGGGTCTTTCTTTTCTCTCGTTTCAGCATATAGAAACTCATTNTCCTTAAAGATACCTTCTCTTCTAATACTTCCATCAGCATTATACTGAATGGCATAACCATTTAATTTATTATTTTCCCATTCGCCTACATCTTTACTTCCATCNGCAAAAGTATAGGTACCCTGACCATGATAATTCCCATTCTTCCATCTACCTACGTATTTGTTACCGCTGGCATAAGTATAGGTACCCTCACCATGCCTTTTGCCATCTTGATATTTTCCAACGTATTTGTCACCTTCGGCATAGGTGTAGGTGCCTTGACCATGCTTTTTGCCATCCTTCCATTCACCAACGTACTTTGCACCANCTGCCCAAGTAATGGTACCCTGACCATGCCTTTTGCCATCTTGATATTTTCCAACGTATTTATCACCATTTCCCCAGGTAAAGGTACCCTGACCATGACTTTTTCCATCCTTATGTTCCCCAACGTATTTGTCACCATTTTCCCAAGTATAGGTACCAATACAATTCGTCCAATTCGTAATACTCCATGAACCAACACAATCAGGCAGTGCCCAGGCATGAGACACCCCTAAGGTCAGAAAGAATAGAAAAGAGAATAAAGAAACAATCTTGATCATCAACAAAACAATATCAAAAATAGANTGATTTTCAATTATTTATTCACTGAAATCCTTTATCAGAAAGGCATCCTCACAGAAAAGTTTAACCTGTCACTCTGTAAGGCATAAAAANNTAATAAAATCAATANGTTATTCNACNGTCACTGAGTGTTTTTGAGAGGTGAATATCATAACCCCCCCAAAAAACTTACGAAGATTTGATTGCACTTCCCTAATAAAAAAATATCGGTGAGGTCTATTCTTTGATTTAATCATCAGAAATTAATCGCTTACCAAAGACCAAAACATCATCTTGTTTTTTATAATGAATACCTTCATAAAAGTTACTTACTTCAACATTATCTGACCTAACCAAAAGATTTACTTTGGGACAACCTAATTGTTTAAGTTTATTCTCAATCTCTTTTACCAGCATTTTTCCAAAACCTTTTCCACGAAAATTAGGACTTACTGCCAAATAATTCATAATGCCACGATGACCATCATATCCACCCATGACAGTCCCTATAACCTTATTTTCATATTCAAGAACTATAAATAAGTCTTCACTATAACCCTTTTTTCTATCAAAATCTTTGTTTGGGTCATTCCAAGGGCGAGTTAAATTACAAGTTTTCCATAACTCAATAATCTGTTCTCTATCTTTTTCATCATATTTGCGAATAACTGTCATATTTTTATTTGGAGACTTCATCTAACCAAAATCCCATATAAAAATTATCGGTGAGGTTTATTCTTTGATTTAACATTCACTGGTTTTAGGTAAAATTCATTAACAGTATTCCACCCTAACAACATACAAGAAAGTTGAATAAAATAATTGGTTATAAAATAAATTGTTTTCATAACATTTATATAAGATCGATTATGAATATTTAAATAATCACCAGAATTTATGTCGTAAATTCCAACCACATTTTTAACCATACAGGTTCATATTTGGTCATTGCGATTTGTTGTCGGAACATCTTCTCATCATATCTTTTAAGAATTGAAGAAACTTGAGTATTTCTCCAAGAGTTTCCTCTTGCAGTTTTAATTCCCTTTTCATTTAAATATTGTGCAATCTTTCTATAACCCATTCCACCATTATGAAGAGACTTGATTAGGTCGTGAATCTCTTGTTGTTCCTCAGACCAACTATTTGGATTGTAAGGTATGATTAGGTTATTAAATCTTTGGGTAATTTGGAAACGAAGGAAGTAACCATATTCACCTCTCAAAATCACTCCACGGTAACTGACTTTGCTAAGTTTCGTGGCTTATCAATATCTGTTCCTTTATATAAGGCTGTATAATATGCAATAAGCTGTGATGGTATNGCATAAATTATTGGTGNAATAAAATTNGAAAATTTTGGNAGTTTAATCATAGAAATCTCACTTGAATTAAGACAACTAGCACCCTCATCATCTGTTATTAACAAGACTTTCCCGTTCCTAGCTTGAACTTCTTGAACATTAGAAATTGTTTTTTCAAACAAATTATTAACAGGAGCAAAACAAATAACTGGCATTTTTTTATCTACTAAAGCAATTGGACCATGCTTTAATTCTCCACTTGGATAGCCTTCAGCATGTATATAACTTATTTCTTTTAATTTTAGTGCTGCTTCAAGTGCTAATGGGTATAAAATTCCCCTACCTAAAAAAAGTGCATTTTTAGCTTTCATAAGCTTTTTAGCAAACTCCTTATAAATTGGTGTTTTTTTAATAATATTAGACATGATACCAGGGACAGAAACTAATTCATCAATTAATTCTGAATTTTCTTTTCTTGAAATCAACCCTCTTTTATTAGAAAAATTAATGGCCAAACACGCTAGTACAGCTAACTGTGCAGTAAATGCTTTTGTCGAAGCAACTCCTATTTCAGGGCCAGCTTTAATTGGTAAAACAAATTCAGATTCTCTAGCAATAGAACTTTCAACAACATTTACTATAGAAATCGTTTTGTTAACTTTGCCTTTAACTTTTCTTAAGGCCGCTAATGTATCTGCTGTTTCNCCTGATTGACTTACAAATATAGCATATTCATTTTTACTAAATGGAGTATCTCTGTATCTAAATTCAGATGCGACATCAATTTCAACAGGTACTTTAACGTATTTTTCAAACCAAAACTTTGCTACAGCACAAGCATAATATGCTGTTCCACAAGCAACAAAAATTAACCTGTCAACATTATCAAGTTCTTTAATTTCATTAAGCATTTCAATTTTATGTGTTTTAAAATTTATAAAGCTTGAAGTAGCATAACCAAATACCTCTGGTTGCTCATGGATTTCTTTCAACATAAAATGTTGATAATTGCCTTTTGAAATAATATCACTATTTAGATCTACAGATTTCTTCTTTCTATTAACCCTCTCACCAAATTTATCATATATATTTGTTTGTTTTTTACTTACTATTGCAACATCATCTTCATCAAGGAATATAACACTTTCAATAAGGTTTGATAGACTTACAGCATCTGATCCTACAAATACGTCCTTTTTCCCATAACCAATGACCAAAGGTGCGCTACGCCTGGTAACGTATAGTTTTTCTTCATCATCTTTAAACATAAAACAAAGAGCAAAAGCACCTTCTAAACGTCCTATNGTTTTAAAAAATGCATCTTTATTATTATACCCTTTATTAGTGTAATACGAACAAAGTTGAATAATCACTTCTGTATCAGTATCAGAATTAAACTTATAACCTTTATTAATTAACTCTTCTTTAATTTCTCTGAAATTCTCAATTATTCCATTATGGACCCCGACGACAGATCCAACGTGATGTGGATGAGCATTATCTTCGCTTGGAATTCCATGAGTAGCCCATCGAGTATGACCTATCCCTATTGTACCCGGTAAGTCATTTTGACTAATCAAATTTACTAAATTTTCAATTTTACCTTTTGCTCTTTGCCTTCTAATTTCATTATTAGAAATAGTTGCTATTCCTGCACTATCATATCCTCTATATTCTAATTTTTTGAGTACATCGATAATTGTAGAAGATACTTCTTTGTTACTCAGAATGCCTATAATACCACACATTATCTATATTTTTCCCTGTTTATAGATTAGTATCAGAAAAATAAATAAATAAAACTTTTAATTATATGTAAAAAAAAAGTATCTAATATAATATCAGATGGATACTATAATGTAATAATGACTAGTCTGCTAAAAAAAATTATTGAACGAGATCGTAAAGCTTTAGCTAAAGCAATAACATTAGTAGAATCTAGTTTACTTGAACATAAAATAGAGTCTGATGAACTAATTCAGAATTTAGTAAAAAAAAATAAAAATGAATCAATAAGAATTGCATTATCAGGTACACCTGGTGCAGGAAAATCTACTTTTATTGAAGCTCTTGGATCAAAATTAATCGAAGATGGAAATAAAGTTGCTGTCTTAGCTATTGACCCATCTTCCAAAAAAACTGGAGGATCTATTCTTGGTGATAAAACTAGAATGGAAAATTTAAGTCGACAACAAAATGCATTTATTAGACCATCACCCAGTAGTTTAAATCTTGGAGGTGTAACAACTAAAACAAGAGATGTTATAATATTATGTGAAGCAGCAGGCTATAATATAATTATTGTTGAAACAGTTGGGGTTGGTCAGTCTGAAATGGCTGCTTGTGATATGACAGATGTTTTTTGCTTGCTAATAACTCCAAATTCTGGAGACGAATTACAAGGCTTAAAAAAGGGCATAACAGAGAGTGCTGATTTTATTATAGTAAATAAAGCAGACGGTAAATTAGCAAAATCTGCAAGTTTAGCTGTTGCTGAATACACTTCAGCTTTAAGACTGTTAGGAAAGAAAAACGACGTTCCAAAAAATTATCCAAAAGCCACTATGGTTTCTTCAATAACCGGAAAGGGTATTCAAGAAATTAATTCAGAAATATTTAAATTTATAAAATTACAAAAAAAACTTGGTTTTTTTGAGAAAAAAAGAAAACAACAAGAAATTCAATGGTTTAAAGAAAAAATAGATGTTGAAATTTTAGATTTCATTTCAAGAAGAAATAATTTCGCTCAAATAAAAAAACAGCTCCAAAATAAAATAGAGTCTGCAGAAATTTCTGTTCCTGAAGCAATAAACAATTTCACAAAAGTGTTAAAAAAATTACCAATCAGTGATTAATTGTTATAAATTTAAATTTTTTTAATTAAATAGAAAATTATTTTTTTAGGAGTAGTCAAAAAAAAATCAGAGCACTTGACGCAATAATTTTTAAGATATAATAAATCAGAAAACTTAATAGGTGTGATATGTCAAGAAAATGTGAACTTACAGGTAAAATGGCTTTAACAGGAAACAATGTAAGTCATGCTAACAATAAAACAAAAAGACGATTTCTTCCAAATCTCAATATGGTGTCATTAGCATCTGAAAAACTTGAAAAGTCTTTTAAATTAAAAGTATCTGCATCTGCATTAAGAACTGTTGATAAAAAAGGTGGCTTGGATTTATATCTTCTAAGCGCTGATGAAACTTTACTATCTCGTAATGCATTAAAAATAAAAAAAGACATTGAAACTCTTGAAGAGGTTAAAGAAAAATAGTCTTTATTACTCTGATATTTGTTTAATTTTTTAATATGTTTTTGTAAAAATTTTTAGTATCAACACCTTTCTTAAATATTTATAAAATGCAAGATATTAAAAAAATCAGAAACTTTTCAATAATAGCCCATATTGATCATGGGAAATCTACTCTAGCTGATAGGCTAATTCAGCAAACAAATACTGTTGCGGAAAGAGATATGAAAGAGCAAATTCTCGACTCAATGGACATTGAACGAGAAAGAGGAATTACAATAAAAGCAAATACAGTAAGGATTAATTATAAATCAAAAGCAAATGAAGATTATGTATTAAACTTAATAGATACCCCAGGACATGTTGATTTTTCTTACGAGGTTTCAAGATCAATGCATGCAGTTGAAGGTTCTCTCTTAGTAGTAGATGCATCTCAAGGCGTAGAAGCACAAACCTTAGCAAATGTTTATACTGCAATTGATGCAGATCACGAAATTATTCCAATTCTAAATAAGATTGATTTGCCCGCAGCTGATGTTGATAGAGTTAAGCAACAAATTGAAGATGTCATCGGAATAGATTCATCAAATTCTATAAATATTTCTGCAAAAACTGGAGAAGGAATTTCTGATGTTTTTGAAGAAATCATTCATAAGTTACCACCACCTAATGGATTTGATAACTTGCCTTTGAAAGCTATATTAGTGGATAGTTGGTATGACGCTTACCTGGGAGTGGTCGTTCTTATAAGAATACACGATGGTATTATAAGGAAGGGTGATAAAATAAAACTTATGCAAACTGGTGCAAACTATACTATTGATAAGCTAGCAGTTTTAAGGCCAAAAATGGAAGACATACAACAATTAGGTCCTGGCGAAATTGGAGTTTTTACAGCATCTATCAAACAGGTTAGAGATACTCGAGTTGGTGACACTGTTACCCATCAAAATAAAAGTTGTCAAGAACCCTTAGAAGGATATAAACCCGCTCAACCAGTTGTATTTTGTGGTCTTTTCCCTGTAGATAGTTCAGAATTTGAGTCTTTAAGAGAAGCAATTGATAAATTAGCTCTAAATGATTCATCATTTAGCTATGAGATGGAAAGTTCAGCAGCATTAGGATTTGGATTTAGATGTGGTTTTTTAGGATTACTCCACTTAGAAGTAATACGTGATAGAATAGAGAGAGAATATAATATAAACCTTATTACAACTGCACCGTCTGTTATTTATAATGTATTAAAAACAGATAATGAAAAATTAAAAATACATAACCCATCAGATTTACCTGATGCAGTTAAAATAAAGCATATTGAAGAACCTAGAATTAAGGCCACTATTTTGGTGCCTGATAATTATTTAGGAGAAGTTTTAAAACTATGTCAGGAGCGTAGGGGAATTCAATTAGATTTAACATATGTAGGTTCAAGAGCAATGGCAGTTTATGATTTACCTCTAAATGAAGTTGTTTTTGATTTCTATGACCGCTTAAAATCAGTAACTAAAGGGTATGCAAGTTTTGATTATGAAATTACAAAATATGTTGAAGATAATCTTGTAAAAATGCAAATTTTAGTCAACGATGAACCAGTAGATGCCCTGTCAATCATTGTCCATAGAGAAAGAGCAGAAATGCGGGGCAGAAGTATGTGTGAAAAATTGAAAGATTTAATCCCCCAACATTTATTTAAAATACCAATACAAGCCTCTTTAGGAGGCCGAATTATAGCGAGAGAAACTATATCAGCTTTAAGAAAAGACGTTACAGCAAAATGCTATGGTGGAGATATTACCAGAAAAAGAAAGCTACTTGAAAAACAAAAAGCTGGCAAAAAANGAATGCGTCAATTTGGTAAAGTAGAAATACCCCAAGAAGCATTTGTAAATGCTTTAAAAATAAACGATTAATTTTTTATAAACTAAATACCTAATGGATGTGGATGTAAATGGTANGGTTTTACACTGCATAAGTAAATTTTACCAATTAAGTAAGTAGCACTTGTTGATTCTGTCATTTTTGAAAGCGATATAGCATTACCGCCAATTAGAAGTGCACGATTTTTTAGTTCCATTATTGTTTCAGCATAATTTTTTGATTGTACTATTTCTATGCGCATAGCTANATCACAGTTTGTATTNATTTTTAATAGTTTATCTGGATGAACGGAGACTTTACTAAAACCTCTTAGAGGAATGGTATCATTTGGTACTGTCCCGCTTACTAAATTACTAGTAGGAATAGAGTTACAAGATGCAATTGTCAGTAAAATGGATAATGCAATAAAAAAATTTTTCATATTTAAACCTATTATGATTCTATTACAATATTCAACAAGATAATAATTTCATAAATTCCCAGTAATTACATATTTAAAAATATTCAACAATTCTCGATTGCTTTTCACTATTGCTAGGGCAGAAGCATCTACTTCTTTAAGAGCATGTTGAAAATCATCCTGATGCATAATTATTAAAGATTTTCCAAGAGCAGAAGCGTATCCAGCATCAAATGCAGCATTCCACTGTCTGTATTTTTCTCCAAATTTTACGACTACTATATCGGACTGCTCTATTCCTTTTCTTGTTCTTATTGCATTAATTTTTGCACCTTTATTATCATGCCAAAATTTATTTTCTTCATGGCCTAAAATTTTTACTCCACAATCATCTGAAGCATCATGATCTGTTACTGGACCAAAAAATTTTATTGGTAAATTCTCTTTTTCAGTAGTTTCAATTATTTCTTCACGCCAATTTGAATGAATTTCTCCAGATAAATAAATTTTCCAATCCATTATAGACTCCTAGATTTTATATTGTTATTAGAAAAGAAATTTTGATATATATGAGATATAAATTAAATCATTTTTTTAAAGGTAAGCAATGTTGAACCGTTGTCCAGGCAAAAATTGGCCAAATATATCTGCAATAGGAATTGGAGCAATGTCCTTTAGTGACTTCTATGGTCCTACAGATACTAAACAAGCATTTGAAATCCTGAAAACTTCAATGGATTATGGAATAAATCATATCGATACAGCTAATATGTATGGAATGGGGGTTTCGGAAAGTAGAATTGGCGAATTCTTATCATCTCTTGGAAATAAAGACCGTAATTTTTTTCATATTGCGACCAAAGGGGGTATTAAAACAAAACCTGGAGGCCCTCCAGTTTTTGATAATACTGAAAGTTATCTTACAAATGAACTAAATCAATCTTTAAAAAGGTTAGGAAGAGACAATATTGACTTATATTATATCCATAGAAGAGACGGAATTACACCAATAGAAGAAGTTGTGGAAACTCTTTTAAAATTCAAAAAAGAAGGAAAAATTACTCAGTTTGGTTTTTCTGAAATTTCACCAGTTTCACTAGAAAAAGCCAATAAGATACACCATGTTGGTGCAATTCAATCTGAGTATTCTTTATCTACAAGATTTCCTGAACTTGGTCTTTTACAGAAAACAAAACAACTAGAGACTGCTTTTGTTGCTTTTTCTCCAGTAGGTAGAGGTTTACTAACTGACAAACCTCCATCACCAGAACGTGTAAAGGAAAGTCCCTTTCTAAGCATTAATCCTAGATTTCAAGAACCAAACCTAAGCGAAAATATTAAAGCAGTAAAAGGATTTCAAAAACTAGCTAGAGATTACCAACTAAGCACTGCAGGCTTAGCAATTGCTTGGTTGCTAGCAAAAGACGAACACATAATACCAATCCCAGGAACTAGATCTACTACTCATCTAAAGGAAATGATAAAAGGTGCTGAAAAGAAATTATCTCAATCCGATTTGTTAGCGATTGAAAAGACTATTCCTGTTGGTTGGGCTCATGGTGATAGATATTCCGATATTCAATGGATTGGACCTGAAAAATATTGTTAGCTCTGAATAACAATATTATTTTTTCTATTACTTCCCTTAAACATCAAATAAACAATTAAAAGAATATTACAAATATTCCAAATTATACCATTAAAAAAAGCCAAATCATAAGATCCTGTCAAATCAAAAATATAACCTGATATCCAACCCCCAAACGCCATTCCAAAAATGGTTGCCATAAGTACCAAACCAATTTTTGAGGCAATGTTTTTAGTAGGTAAAAACTCTCTTAAAATAACTGCATAGCTCGGTACAATTCCTCCCTGTGCCAGTCCAAAAATAAGACTTACTATATATAAAGACGTCAAAGCATCGAAAGGCAAATAGAGGAATAGTGCTAGACATTGAAGACTTGAACCTACCAGTAAAACTTTAAATCCACCAAAATAATCAACAGCAACTCCTGAAATTATTCTAGAAACAACTCCACCTGCAAGCATTAAAGAAAGCATATTTGTCCCAACAATAGGACTAAAACCAAGGTCAACGCATAAAGCAACAATATGTATTTGTGGCATTGACATAGCAACACAACAGGAAATGCTTGCTAATACTAAAATTGATAATAGTAATCGGGGCGATATAAATTTATCAGAAAGTTTTTGGTTAGCCTCCCTAGTTTCTTTATCTAGATAGCTATTATCAATTTTTTTTCTTAAAAGAAATGCTAGTGGTATTGTTAACATAACAGCAATTAAACCAAATAAAATATATAAAAATCTCCAATCAAATGAATTTACAAAAACACTAGAAATTAGAGTTGGCCAAATGATACCTGAAAAATAATTTCCAGAAGCTGCTACAGCTACTGCTATTCCACGTCTTTTAGAAAACCAAAATGATACATCTGACATAAGTGGTCCAAAACCTGCTGCTGTACCAAATCCGATCATTATATGGCAGAAACTTAGTAACAAAAATGAGTGACTTATAGCAGAAACAAAAAAACCAAACACTACTGTTAAAGCAGAAAACAAGAGAGTGAAAACTATTCCAAACTTATCAACTAACTTACCTAAAATAAAATTTCCTAATGCAAACCCTACCATAGTGAATGAAAATAAAACTGATACCTCTCCTCGATTAAAATTAAATTCTTTTTGTATATCAGGTAGAACAATAACAATCGCCCACATTCGAATGGCGTAAACCGATAAACCCTGAGCATCCACGCTGTTTGGATTATCTCCAACCGCTTTAATCGCCAATCCAAGGTTCGTACGATTGAGCACATACCAAACTAACACCACCATGAGTAAAGCCAGCCAAGTTAAAGCCGTTTGCTGAAACAAAACTAATCCAACAAATGGCAAATCTGAGAGCACCGGAATGTCCAGTGGTTGAAATGGCTCAATTCTTGGAGGTGATGACACATCTGGCAGAGCCGTTCGGTAGGTAAAATAGCTTACAGAGGTAGCAAATAAAGTTATACCAAGCCCACTAACATGCTGGGAAAGACCTAGTGGTACGGTAAGGACCGCATGTATTAACCCGAAGAACGCACCACATATAAACGCGACTATAATTCCTCCCCATAATCCAGCACCCAACCATGTAGCCATCCACCCGCACATTGCGCCAACTACAAAGATACCTTCAATTCCCAGATTTAAGGTGCCAGATCTTTCACAAATCAAAGCTCCCAAAACACCAAAAATTAGGGGTGTTGCAATCCTTAGAGATGCCGCCCAAAAACTATCTGTAAGCAATATATTAAGGATATCGATCATTTAAATCTTTTCCCTGTGCCAGCGCGAACAATCTTAAATTTTGATATGAAACCTCCAACTAGCACACATAAAAGCGATACAGATACCACCAAATCCGCTAAGAAAGATGAAATCCCCATTGCCCTACTCATGCTATCTGCACCAACA
>FUFK010720196.1_pt1 | contig 11219 bp, 10 predicted proteins | sample 1021851 | NCBI WGS metagenome assembly FUFK01 (sample SAMEA51879418, study PRJEB19060) | metagenome
GTGATAGCTGGTAACCATTTTAATGGGCCATAGAGGGTCAATGAGGGGTGTTAGGTTTTAATTAACTTTGTACCTGAACGTCGCTAAAGACTCTATGTGAGGAAACCTTGGGCCAATTGAAAGCGAACGGAAAACTCAATTTGCTAGTCATCCAATTAGCTTAGTCATACTTGATTTCCAATTATTCACCCCACATCCCTGCGAACTCATATACTACTGCCGGAGTGTCACCAACTACCCAAGCATCATGCCCAGGCGAAATAGCATATGCCTCACCGGCACGATAAGTTGCTTCACTTCCATCATCGCAGACACAATGAACCGTTCCCTCAACAATTATTCCAGTGTGTGTCGCCTGACAGCTATCGGTACCAATAAGGGGTTTGATGTCTTTTGACCACTTCCAATCTGGACTTAAGGTTAATTTCATTACCCGTTGCCCCAAAACATTCACCGCTTCCATGCGGGCGTTTGGCATATCCTTAGCTTCGTCCGCAGCTGACTCAAAGTTTTTTACTTCAATCGGCATTGCTCATCCTTTCTCTTAAAAATCCAGCTAATGTTGTTCTTGCAATATCCTCAGTGTTGCTGGATTTTTAATATAAGACAATATGTTACAATATTACGATTAGCCGGAGTTTATTTGAATTAATCACAAGTGCCGAGGCATTGAAAAAAAGTCTGTGTGAGCCAACAAGCGTCATTGAAAGCGTGTTGGCATTGTATCTGAGGCACCATGTATCTGCGGGAAACAAAGTTTCCAAAGACAGCTAACAGAAATCTATTTAGAAACTTTATTCATTCCTGCATCTGTTTGAGCAGTTTGGTTCCGGTATCATCGTCAACCACAGGTGTTATTACCGGAAATGTGCAGGCACCTGACCAGGACATCGCCCAACCAGTCATCGCTTCTTGGGATTCTGCTTCAACGATTGCCACTCCCCAGCCGTTGGGTAAATCATGCCAGCGTCCGACAAGGTTGACTCCATCAGGAATTTCTTTTGCTCGTTCCTCTTCGCTCATATTAGCAAAAAAGGCTTGCGTATCAGATTGTTTGTCACGGTCTACTTGGTATTTAACGTAAAATAGCATTTTGGTTCCTTTCTGATGTAACCGTATTCTCCTACTTCTTATCAATGGTATGCGATGCTATTCAAAACTTAGCACACAACTATACAATACTTGTGAATTTTACACTGCTACACTTAATCAAGCTCATTTTCATTCTGTCGCCCAAAGATTTTTACATTTCTTCCAACTAATTTTTCTGCGTCAATAAGGGGAAGCCCCTCTGCGGGGGGAGGTGTCAGAGGGGCTGCTCTATCAACGGAGAAACAAGATATCAACTTCGGTGAGCGCTAACTTGCGCCGTTTAGATACCTTAAAACAATGGTGAGTTATAGAGTTATAAATATTTAATAGCTGTGCAAAAATTGCATCATCTAACTTTACGGTTGCATTGGTATGCCCTTGGGCAGTGCTTATCACGAGGGAGGGATGTATTTATTACCCTTCCTTGAAATGCTTCACGGGTAGAATCTTGAGTAGCTTTGTCTTGAATGTCTCCGACAATAAAATAAGCACCTTCAATGGGAGATGTGGTCTGTAAATCCACTCCAACTACCATGCCTTCATTTCCTGCTAATTCACATGCAACTTGACTCCATCCACCCGGGGCACAGCCAACATCCAGAACAGTATCTCCATGTCGAATAGGTGTAAATTTCTCTTGTATCTCTTTTAATTTGAAAGCTGAGCGTGCACGATATCCTTCCTGTCTCGCCTTTCTACGCCAAGGGTCGCTCCTATGTTCGGAGTACCAGCGCTTACTCATGAATTACCCTACATCCGTTATCTTTCAAGTCTGACGGAGATTAGCCAATTTTTACATAGATTTGAGTAAGTCAAAATCATCTCTATCATTAACTTATTTTTTTTTGTTAAGATTCAATACTATGGAACAATATTACGTCGGTTTGAAACAATAGAACATGGTGGCTAGTTCATGGGGAGATTGTCACTAGTGTTGATTTTCCTTGTTCTTAGCTTATCTTTTTCAGTTAATGGTGAGGAGAATAATTTACATCAGGTCCGTGGGGGAGGTTCTGTAGTCATGGAAATGTCTACGGCTGTTTGGTGCGACGTATGCGCTGACCATGAAGAATGGGTCCCAGATATGGTTGATTCAAATGGAGACCGAATAATTCGTGTAAATTTACATAGCGCAATAAATGATCCACTTGGTAATGAAGCTTCCAACTACAGGAAAAATTGGTTGGGGATATCGGATGCGGATTCTACTCCATCTTATACATTTGATGGCTTAAGAGAATCTACTCCTTCCTCTTCAAGTGGTGAACTTCAAAGGTCACTATTGGATGCTGAAGCGGATCGTATTCAACATGAAATTTTGGAAGTAAGAATCTCCTATAATTCCTCGATTGTTTCTGTGGAAGCTGTAGTTGATGATCCGTTAGAAGTCAATTCAACAAGTATGACACTAATGTTATTGGAGAATGAAGCCTCAATTCCACCCGAAGATGCAACAAATGGTAAATTATCTAGTAATTATGTTTTAAAAAATATTATTTCAGTCAATGAAAATGAATTGATAGTTTATCCTCAAGAATGGGGACATGCTACATTTAATTCTAATTACTCAATATTTTCTAATTTCACTTTTTCTTGGCCCAATGGATTGGATTATAGTTCAACTACAATTGTTGTTATTCATGAAAAATCGGTTACCAGTCCTGAAATAGGGGCAAGAACCACACTTTCTGCTTTATCTTGGACCTTAGACCAGTCAATTGAAAATGAATCGATATCATTATGGATTCCATTAATCTTAACAGGCGTTATTATTGCCTTTCTGAGATTCTATTTTACTGAACAATAAATCAATGCATTCATATGCTTGTAAGTAGATANTAGTCTTGATGGACGATATGGACGATGTTGTAGAAAACTTTGAGTTGACAGTGGCAGTTGAGTGGATGGTAGAATACATACTTGAAATTAGAGGGTCATCCCCAATACGATCTGTTACAATAATTGATGCTAAAGATGTTGAACAGGTAAGAAACGAGTTGCATAGAGAATTAACCAGTCTCTATCCTGAAGCGGGTCGTATTGATGTTACTGTCATTCGAATGTCTACAATTTCTTCAATTGATAGTGAATCTATGTTTGAAGAAGATGGTATATTCCACCCATGATTAGGGCTGACCTATTTCATTAACTAGGCAACGGGCAGTGTGTCGAATAGCTTCTTCAGANCTAAAATTAGGTGTGAATTCCAAATCAAACAGTCGTTGAGGATCAAGCATAGATTTGGGCACGTCTCCAGCCCATCCTCTATCCCCTCCAGTATATTCGATATTGGCATCATTACATTTTGTTTCCTCTAGAACAATTTCTGCAATTCTTCTAACGCTACAAGTATCACTAGTTCCAAGATTGTAGCAATTGATTGGCTCATTGGTATTATTTACAACATGTAACATTGCTTTAGCACAATCAACAACCTCCATGTAAGATTTTTCTTGCCGTCCGTTACCTAAAACTTCGAGAGTCGACTTATCTCGATGTAATTTATGAATGAAATCAAATATTACTCCGTGCGTACCTCTTGCTCCTACAATATTTGCAAATCTGAAAATCCATGCTTGAAGATTAAAAGTTCCAACCCAGGATGTAATTAATGCCTCTGAACCTAATTTAGAAGCACCGTATAATGAGATAGGAAATAATGGCCCATAATTTTCAGGAGTTGGCATTTGTTTCGCTTCTCCGTAAACTACACTGCTACTAGCAAATGCAATTTTTGAAACTCCATTAATTCTCATTGCTTCTAGGACATTGTAAGTTGCGACTGTGCCTTGTTTGAGATCAGTATCAGTAATTTCGGTACCCAATCTAATATCTGGATTAGCCGCCAGGTGGAACACTTGGTCAACTCCTACCATAGCAGATTTAACTGCATTGAGATCTAAAAGATCGGCTTCAACGATATCGATTTTATCTTCATGGTGGGACAGAAATGACATCTGTCCACTTGACATATTGTCGAAAATACGTACTTTGTGTCCATTATCAATTAAGCAGTCTACTAGGTGAGAACCGACAAATCCTGCTCCGCCTGTGACAAGTGTGACCATGATGCGCCATCTATGCATCGAACTTGAGTCCATCGGATGATTGGGTATTGTATATGCAAGAAAATTCCATTTTTTTCTCACATAATTCCTACATAGACTATATACGAACAATGTTCGGAATTTAACCATGGAGGGACATGAATCGCAGGATGTTCTAACCATGGTCGGAATGCCGATGTTCAACGAAGAGGAAACAGTAGCATCTGTTGTAATTCGTTGCTTGCCTTATGTTGATGAAGTACTGTGCGTTGACGATGGGTCCTCAGATTCATGTTCTAGATTAGCTGCAAGAGCTGGCGCGATGATTCATTATCATCGTGCAAATAGAGGATATGGTGCTGCGATTAGAAGTATTTTCCGTATTGCCAGAGAAAAAAATGTCGATAAATTAGTTATTTTAGATAGCGACGGACAACATCAACCTGAAGATCTTCCTGCCGTTCTAGCAGGATTAGACAAAGAGGATGTTGATGTAGTGATTGGGTCTCGTTTTGTTGATAATAGTGACAGAAGTTCAATGCCTATGTATCGAAGACTTGGCATTTCAATGATCAACACTGCCTCAAATTTAACAAGTGATCTTGGAGTAAAAGATACCCAAAGTGGATTTAGAGCGTTCAGTAAGAGGGCATTGAATTTACTCGCTTTTGAGAATGAAGGAATGGAGTCAACACTCGAAGTTCTTGACCAATGCAAGGAAAAGGGACTAAATGTCGAAGAAGTCCCAATTAAAGTAAGATATGATGTTCCTAAATCATCCACATATTCTGCATTCGGTCATGGTTTTACTGTTCTAACTTACGCACTCATTTCCTTATCTCACAAGAAGCCCATGTTAGTATTTGGTTTACCCGGAATTGGGTTGTTGGTTTCAGGTACTACGATAGGATTAGGCATGCTGAATTCAGTTGAAGAGTTAACTGATGGAACGATTGCTCTTTCTGTAGGCCCTGGATTAACCGGTGCATGGTTATCTATGCTAGGATTATCACTGGTTTTCTCTGGTTTAGTTTTGCATGGCGCTAGGGCCTTGATGAGAAGAGTTGTTTTACAGCGTATTCGTTCTCTCTGACCTTTCTTCTTCCGAACGCTTGATGTTCGTTCGATTCGTGGGAGGTATATGTCGAAAGAGCAATCTGAGGTCACCGACGATGGTATTTCCATCGGAGAGATTGCTGAAAAGTTGAGCAAGACATCATTTTGGACATTTGTTGTTTCATTTTTATCACAAATTTCAGAGCAGATAAAAAATGTTCTAAATCGAATATTTGGTGATTCAATCCATCGTCTAACTTCAANTGTCAAATCTATACGCGAANTATTCTACATTTTCTTGTATAGTCGNATCATTCGTGCACCTGCATTTGTTTTGATTATACTATTGATTTCTGCCGGTTGGATGGGGAATTCGGCGAAAGATTTCCAACAACAAATAAACGGAGATGTAGAGGTTTATCTCCCAGACGGGGCTAATTCAACTGATTTACTTCTGGAAGTTAGAGAACAATGGTCAACAGATATTGTTCTTCTTTACATCCATACAAATAACGCGATAGAAGGCCCAAATAGAGGTTCTGAAAACGTAACTGATGTGGAGATTCTCACTCAAATAAGTTGGATTGAAGGAGATGATATGAATTCCAATGCAGGAGGTTACAAACATGGCCTCGATCGAAATAAATCTGACAGAGGAGTAGAAGACGGAGTAGTTTGGATTCTATCTCCTGCCCAGATTATCAAAGAAGCAAACAGCTCAGCTAAGCGGTTTAATTGTGCTATGGAAAAATATCAGATTCCAAATTTAGATCCCTCTCAATGTCCGCTTACAGACCAGACTCCCTATGATGGATATTCCATTCCTGAAGATCAACGAATAATCGACGATTTTGTGGATACTGCGGGACCACTTTTGTCTAACTTCGTACGTGACACCAATGGAGACAATATTTGGGACACCGCCGTTGTGGTAGTTGGGATTAGGTTTGATATGGAAGGTACCGATATTTCTCCTAGAAATGATCCTAAGGGCAAGACGGAAGAAAATCCCAGTGGGTTAATTCAAGATCATCGAGCGTTTATCGAACACACTCAAGAGTTGCTTGATCAGTGTGGCCTTCCACTGTGTACCAAGACATATACTGAACCCCTTTCCTCAATTAATGAAACTAGGATGAACCTAATTTTACCAAGAGACGCAATCACCGTAACTGGGCTGACTCCTGTTTTGCATGATGTGTCAGACGCAGTTTATGAAGAACTAGTAACTAAGATGCTACCATTGAGTGCTGTTTTTGTTATTATCACAATGGCTCTCCTCCATCGCAGTCCTAAGGTTGTAATTATTTGTGGAACGCCTATTCTCTTTAGTTTGTTAATTACATTTGGCGCAACTGTTTTACTCGATATTGAACTAACTCCAATGATTATCTCTGCTGGTCCTATTTTGGTAGGCCTAGGAGTAGATTATGCCCTCCATTTAACGAATAGAATTGAAGAAAATAGGAATGAAATTCTTGATGANTATACACAAAAAGTATGGGATGCAGAAAGAGATGGAAGACAAATAGAATCCTTAGATCCATGGGACGAAGAATTGTATCTCAAGGCAACAGTTGCTGCCGCTGAAACTAGTGGTCATGCGATTATGCTTTCAGCATTAACTACAATTATTGGATTTAGCGTTCTTACATGGACAGAATTGGTACCAATTCGGCCAATGAGAACAGTTGGTACTACCCTTCTTCTTGGAATTTTCATCACGTTTATCTTATCCTTGATTATGGTTCCAGCATTAGCATTTCTTCTTCGTTATAGAAAGGGAAGAAGTTCGGCAACTGATAATTTATGGTCAAAAATTGGACAGATACCTCTTAGGTGGACATGGACCGTGCTAATTGTTTCAATGTTAGTTACTGCATTTGGTGTATATTATCTTGAAGAAGAATTAGGTAAAGACATTACAGGTGCTTCATCGGAAGTACCTCCTGGTTTAGTTACATATGAAGCGTTGGCAGAATATAGTCGAGTTTTCGAAGGTGGTCAGACAAATATGTTCATTGTTGATGCTACAGATAGGGGGAGAGTGAATGATACAGCGCCGATTCGTGATTTACCAGTATTAGATGCAATTGAAAGGATTCAGGTAGAAGATATTGACACTGTGGATAATACCACATCAATTTCTTTGGTTACCATCCTTAAGTCAATACCTGTATCTATACCTAATCCAATTACAACGGATGAACTCTATTCAGATACATTATGGGGTATTCTTCATTCTGAATGTTGGGAAAACCCTACTGCTGGTCCAGAGTGCCCATTCTTTCAATTGACTTCTAGGGATACAATGGTTAATGTCGCTTTTGATACACTATCTCCAGAAGTCCGCTCAATGCTCATGAATGCAGACACTGGTTTTGGTGAAACAAAGACTCTAGTTTATGTTAATCAACCATACATCTCTTTGGGAGATGCTGGGCTGTTGAGAGAAACTATAGATCAGAGGTTGACTGGAGACAATTGTGTTGATGGAGATGCAAAAAGGTGTACTGCGGTTGGAATGACTGGAGTAGAAAATACCTTGTTGACTGGAGGATTACCTGTCTCATTGGATATTAATTCTGGAATACATGAAGCACAATCTGAGACAACAATCGCTACTATGATTGTATTACTCTTTGTTATGTCAATACTATTTGCATCTCCGAGATTAGCTACATTTACCATGATTGCTGTAGGTGCAGTAGTACTTTGGCAGCCATTATTGATGAAATTAGGTGGGGGTGTAAACGTGAATGTATTTACTGCTATGATTGGAACAATTGTATTTGGGATAGGAGTTGACGATTCAATACATATTGTTGATAGAATTAAGGATGAGAAAGAAACTCCAAGTGGTGTCTCTAAAGCAGTTGAGAAGACAGGTCAAACCATCTTCGAGACCACCGCTACAACTTCAGCAGGGCTTGCTGCAGGATTGTTTGTAGCGATTCCGGGATTAAGAAATTTCTTTGTTTTGATGATGTTATTGATTATTCTTGCATTATTTACATCATCAATTTTGCTACCCAGCATGTTAGTTGCAACAAAACGAACAATGCATCGAATCAAAGGATTAAGCGGATCATGGGTAGATGATGATAAGATAATTGTCGAAGATTCGGGTCCAATAGATGCCACCATAGTTGAGTCAAATTAATTGTTGAGGGTGCAGGGAGTAAGCCCCTTTTTGTTCACCATTAGGCTGGTTGCATTCAACTTAGCATCCGACCCGTCCCTCGGCGACGCTCGTCGACGGGACTGTTTGGACTTGCTCCAGTGGGGTTGTTCGTTCCATCCGTAAACAGGCGACCTCCTCCTTTCGGATTCATAGCACACACCTGCCACGGTTCGTTTCTTCTACATGGCCNACCCTCTCGGATCCTCGGCGTAAACCGAGCCACTTGCGTCGTGGAGAGGGGACTTTCCTCAGTGTCTTGCACTGTCAGCAACCCTCCTGCTCCCTCGTCTAACGGAAATTGTTCGATGATTTTAATCAAACGGTATATTTTTGTAAGACTAATAATAATATTTCATTCCCTAATTATTAGTTTTTTTTAAAATGTTATTAACGATGCGAGGCTATGGTTTCTAGTCAACACGGCACCCTACAAGGTGAGGATGACGATACGGATAGTATTGCTAGTCAGTATGATGTCATAGTTGTAGGAGGTGGTGCAGCAGGTGTTGGGGTTGCAATTGCCCTCGCCCATGCGGGGATAGAAAATTTCCTAGTAGTCGACCGAAATGAGATTGGTTCATCGTTCGCCTCCTGGCCCGAAGAGACACGTTTCATTACTCCTTCATTTCCAAGTAACTCAATAGGTATGCTTGATTTGAATTCGATTGCCGTAGGAGTTTCTCCCGCATTTAGTATGCGAGTAGAACATCCTACTGGTAGTGAGTTTGCAAAGCATCTACAAGATCTTGCTACTTTCTTTGAACTTCCCATACAAGAAAATACAGATGTGATTAATATTGAAAAGAAAGATGAACTATTCCATCTGGTTACAGATGAGAAGACTTTACTGGCCAAAAATGTCATTTGGGCTGCGGGAGAATATCAATATCCAGGAACTGGAAGATTCACGGGAAGTGAATTTTGCCGCCATACATCCACTATTCCAAATTACGCTGGATTAGAAGGAGATGAATTCTTGATTATTGGTGGTTATGAGAGCGGTTTCGATGCAGCATATCATCTTGCTAAACGTGGCAAAAAGGTCAAATTGTTTGACAAAGACAGTCCATGGAGTGAAACTAGTTCTGACCCGAGTGTTTCTTTGTCCACATTTTCATTTGAACGCATGAAAGATCAAAGCTTTGAGGAAAATGTCGAACTGTTCCCAGAGACTCTAATCAGTTCAGTATCATTAAACGATGGGGTATATGAGATTACCACTCAAGATGGTCAAACCTTCCAATCTCAAGAACAACCCCTTTTAGCAAGTGGTTTTGAGGGGAGCCATAAATTTGTGTCTCATCTTTTTGAAATGAGAGATGATGGTTTTCCACTCCTTGGTGATAATGATGAATCAACCATAGTTCCTGGTATGTTTCTCTGCGGTCCTGCGGTTCGCCACGGTGGCCTAATATTCTGTTTTATTTTCAAGTATCGCCAACGCTTCGGAATTGTGGCACAATCCATTGCATCATCACTTGATTTACCTACAGATGATTTCATCGATGCTTACAGAAGCTGGGGGATGTACCTGGATGATTTGTCATGCTGCGGACAAGAGTGCTTAACCTGTTGATAGGAAATAGTTATGATATTAAGTCAGAGGCGATAAATATGGAACCGGTCTATACGCGTGTAGATAAAATGAAGAGTATTCCTTGGCTTGGTCAAACCCTTGCTAGTTTCTGTTGGATTATCAGCGTATTCGTTTATACCAATGGTACTGAAATGTCTACAGCCGACTGGTTGCAATTAGCTGCAGCATCATGTTGGATGATCTCTAACATTGCATCAATTATAGAAATCAAGTCAACATAGACACTTCTCAGTGACTATTCTATATCAACTCGAACAAGAGAGCATAGAACAACCTACTCGATGTCTGGCCCATTCTGGACGTTTCTGAAACCATTTTTCTTCATACTCCAACTGTTCTTCATACGGTTTTTTTAGAAGTTCATGGAGTTCTTTTGCAACTGAATAGTCTTCTTTTTCAGCTGCATCAATGGCTAACTGAGCCATCCAATTTCTCAAGACATACTTTGGGTTTGTTTGTTTCATTTTTTCTCGGTCAGGATCTCCCTCCACTCTAGACCACCATTTATTCAACCAGTCATTCAATTCATTTCCATGTATTTTTTCTTCATTGTAAAATGCAAATTTTAGTGCATTAACATCTGGTTCCTCTATGGATGATAATAATCTGAAGAATATTGTCATGTCTATCTCGCTACTTTGTAATATTTTACTTAGTTCAGTAGTCATTTCCTCATCTTCAGAATTGAATTGATCTAAACCTAGTTTTTTGCCCATCATCAAGTTGTTATGTTTTTCATACGCCTCATAATAGTAAACTAGAGCCTCATGTAACTTTTCTGGTTCATCCATTAACGGACTTATTGATTCCAACAATCGAGCATAATTCCATGCTCCAATTTGTGCTTGATTACCAAACTTGTATCTCTTCCTCCCAGAATCAGTGGTATTTGGGGTCCAATCAAGATCGAAATCCTCTATCCATCCATAAGGCCCGTAATCGATGGTTAGACCATGAATCGACATATTGTCAGTATTCATCACTCCATGAACGAATCCTACGCGCATCCAATGTGCAATCATTAATGCTGTTTTATCTGCAATTTCTTTTAACCAATCAATTATATGGTCATCAGTATCGATAGAATGTTCGGGAAAATGGTATTTCACAGTATACTCAACTATTTTCTTCAGAGCATCATAATTCCCTAACAGAAAATGTTTTTCCGGTTCATCGGTCAACCAGGGATAATACACCTCGTCCAGATCAAAAAGATGATGGTGGGCGTCTATGATTTCAAAAT
>FUFK010065591.1_pt1 | contig 11217 bp, 27 predicted proteins | sample 1021851 | NCBI WGS metagenome assembly FUFK01 (sample SAMEA51879418, study PRJEB19060) | metagenome
AACACCAATTTCGTGCATATTGTATGTTTGGTTTGGTTTAACTTTTTTCATAAAACCTCTGTGTTTGTTATACTACCATTGTAGGGCAGTGAAATGCAATTTCAACCGCCCTTGTGACAGTATTTTAACTGTCACACTCCTGATAAAACTCTCTTACATCTTCTTCTGTCCACCCTTCAGTATCCTCGAATAGAATAGGATAGTCTTTTGCTATGTCTGTGTATAGTTCACTATCCCAAGATTCCATTTCTTCAAATACACTTGATTGTCCAGTATCTTGTCTGATGTTCTCGAAATCAATATGTGTCTGTTCTGAGATAATCTCTCTCATTTGATCGGGCGTTAAGTTGTTTACATATTCATCTACAAAACGTCTTACAACTTTGTCGTATTCACTAATGGTCATTAAGTTTGACATAATCTTTTTTGTGTTTGTATAATATCATTATAGGGCAGTGATACTGAATATCAACTGCCCTTGTGACAATATTTTAACTGTCACACTGCTCAAGGACTTCTTCGATAGTTTCGGTAAAATATTCATCAAAGTATCCTTCGATCTCAACTAAAGCATCATTGAATGTCAAGTTGTCTATCCACTTCTGCATATCTTCAGTTACATAATAGATTAAATCTTTAACTGACATACCCTCAACAATAGTGTCAACATAATACTCTTTGAGAGCAGTAAATTGCTTGTCTGTTAGATTCTGTAGTTCTAACATTTTGTCTTTGTTAGTTTTGTTCATTAATCTACCTCTATACTAAATGGTTCGGGGAACTCTTGTAATTTAAGTGTAGCGAACTCTCTAATGAAAGTATAAACCTTGAGTCCACTAAGTCTCTTTTCATCACATAAGTATGATACAGTATCCTCTAAGGTTTCTAATACTTCAAAGGCATCATCACACAATTTCTTCATATCCTTTTTATCCATTAACCTAACCTCCTGTATAAGTGATTAATCTTGTCATCAATAGAGTCAAGTCTATCTGCAACTGGGATTCCACCAATCAAATCTTCTTCCGCTGCTTCATCATTTGCGTAACACTCATAATCTTCGAGGGCAGCACTAATTGTCTCCCACTCTGCATCTGTAAAAAATGCCTTGATAGTTACAAGTTGATCGTAACTGAAATCTCTTGTTAGAGTCATTTTTGAAAAACCTCTGTGTTTGTTGTATATACTAATGATAATCGAAAATTATCAAAAATCAACCACCCTATGTGACAGTATTTTAACTGTCACACTTAATGGTCTGCCCAGATTATCTTTTTGCTAAAGTTAGCAATGTCGAAACATACTTCACACATACAATCCACGTTAGGGAAAGAGTCTCGCCAGTAGTAATCTTCTTCTATTGGACTATCCCAATAGTAATATAAGTCAGGTTGGTAATCAGGGTCATTCTTATCTTTTTTCTCAAAAGATAAGAAATCATCAAAGTTACCGCATACATCACAATATGCCATTACTCTGCCTCCTGATCTAATGCCCATAGACTACCACCATCAAAATCTGTGGAATATCCGTAGTTTCTGACTAAAAAGTCTCTGACTCTCTCTCTATCAATAGAATCGCCATCGCCCCAAGTGAATCTCTCATTGTTGAGAGTAGTGATAGCGTTTAGATAGTCATAGGTAGCACTAATAATATCTACTTTAGTAGCACCCATAGGATATAGTGCATCAGGAGCACCATAGAATGAATAGACATACTCTGTGAACTGTGTTAGCATATCATTCAGTTCAGTAGATGATTGACCTGAGTTCATAAAACCTCTGTGTTTGTTATAATACTATTATAGGGCAGTGATATTGAATATCTACTGCCCTTGTGCCACTAATTCAACTGTCACTAGGTACAATCATTTGTGGGATTCCATCTTGAATATCTGCCAAGTGTCCTAACTTCTTCCTAATAGTTCTAAAATTGACTTGAAAGTCATCACTATATTTGTCAGTTAACCTACAAGGCGTTTTCAGTATCAACTGAATCAAAGCGTCACACTCTGATGATGTTAAGGTAGGGTCATTCATTAGTTTGTTGAATACTGGTTTACAATTACATCTTCTAATTGTCTCAACTGATCTTCATTCATTATTGAGATCATAAAGTCAACTACATCATAGGGCGAACAATCTCCGCCCTCTTCGATAATCTCTGCTATTTCTGAGAATAGTGTAGTTCTTAAGTCATTAGGATAGATCATGCCATCAACTCCTGTGGGTAGTCAGCAGGGATTTCTTGTTTGATAGGTGTAAAAGTATCATTGAAATCCCTAGTCTCTTCATTCCAGTAAGAGATAGCATAGCAAACTAGAGTTCCGTCTAGTTCCTTAATGTAAGCATACTCTCCACAACACTTGTTAGTGTCCTCAAAAAAGTGTGAAGTAGTTTTGTGAAGTCTAGGAGCATTTTCTTCCATTGACTCGCCTCTCTCTGTGTAGTATAGAGGTTTGTATGGTAATCCCTTCAACTTCTCTTCATCTTCNATTTCCCAACCTGATTGAGTATAGCAACAACTCATGTTACCACCATCAATAAGTTCTGCAATATCCTCTCTTGTAGGATACTGTTGGTTAAGAGTAACGCCTAACCACTGTGGATAACCGTCCCAGTGATGATATACTGATAGGATTGAACCATCAGCGAGTCTTAGTCCGATTCTTGAATTAGTTGACATAATGTGTTTGTTTCTTATAGTACTATTGTAGGGCAGTGAGATCAAAAATCTACCCTGCTTGTGCCAGTATCTAAACTGTCATATACCCTTATTGACAATTCCTCTGAACCTGATAGTTTTAGATTCTCTCTCTTGATCGCCTGATCTAGAATTGCCCATACTACATCAATTTCTTGATCGGTCATAAACTTAGTCATGCTATAGAATACTTCCGAACCCTCCTTATAAATGTCATGCTCTGGGTATTCGTACTTAATCATAGTGTAGCAGGGTCAGAGGGCATATTATTAGGGATAATCATTACATCTATCTTATCCACTATAGCGGGTATTAGTTTACTACCATCAAAAGAGCAACTACCATCAGGGTTAGTATTCCCTAATTTGTCGCATACTGCATCGCCTACCAACTCATACAAGAAATTAGATTTCTTTGGACTTGAGTTAATGTAGTCGATTACTTCAAATAGTAAAGCGTCAGCAAGTTTGTCTATAGTTTCTTTTGATAAACTCATTTAATTCTCCGTAATTGAGTAAAATTCATAGTCTTGAAAGTTGTCCATGTCATGCTCATAGTCATCATACTCTCCCAATCTATATAAGCGCATTGCTTCTTCTTCAGTTTCCGCCCATACAGTAGCGTGCCCCCACCCTACGAACTTCTCTTCGATAGTCCATGCCTTTTTAGGTCTATCCATTATGAAACCTCCTTATAGATAGCATCAACTTTTGTTGATACTTGTTTCATTTCATCAAGATGATAATTATCTAATTCCATTTGATACTCATTAAGTGCAATAGAAATAAGACACAATTCCTCTTTAGTAAAGTTAATTAGTGGCATTATGAAAACTCCCTGATATAAAGTTCATATTCAATCATGTCCGACTCTTCGACATCTGCGAAACCCTGTTTAAGATAATCTTTGAGTTTCGCTGTACTTGCTGATCTGATTTCATCATGTGTCATTACACTGCCTCCTCTAGTAGTTCGGTTGTATCTTGGATTGTAAACTCTACACCCATGTCAGTTTCAATAATGGTTTCTAACTGACAATTAGTTAGAGTATCATTCTTGAGATAGTAAAAGGTTACGTCATCATCTTTATCTTGTAGAGATAACCACTCAATTAATTGTGATACTTTCATTCTACCAATCTCCGTTAGCGTCAGCATAAACATCTTCATTCCAATGTTCTGTATCTTCTATGATACCAACATGACGCATGATACCATCATAGATTTCCATGCCTGATCTTGACATTCTGCCACATGAATAATCCCAACCTAGTTCAGTTAAGTTATCCACAATAAATGAAAGTGAAACTCTTTTCATAATGTGTTTGTTATTGATATACTAATGATAAAGGCAGTAACATCATAAATCTACACCGCTTGTGCCACTATCTGAACTGTCTATTGTTGAAGTTTGCATAACTGAACTGTTGACGTTTGATAAGTTTGAATGTACCATACTTGTTAGACATTACATAACCCTCATGTTCATAAGGCACACTATCAAATAGACATTGAACATTCTCTGTAGTAGTGATGCCTTCCATGAGTAACTCTTTTATCTCAATTATCATATTGTATAAGTGAAATAAGTTTTTAGAGTATCCTGTATCACTCGCCAGTTTATCTGCATCAAGTGATTGACCAGAGCGTATATAACTGTTGATACTTACTTTCAACTGTGGAATATCATCACTCTCTGGAAACTTCACAAATGGTATGATAGTTTTTGCAAGTGTAGTAAGTAAGTTCAATCTAAAATGTCTATGAGATATTGTTGCACCTGTATCAATAAAGTGAACACCATAACTCTTAGATTCTCTATAATGAAACTTAGCATCTAACTCTTGGATCGTAGATCCAATATACTGTGTATGAGTGGCAACAATAATGTCATCAATTACACTATCAAATTTGTATGTAATAGTATTGGGCGTATGAGTATCTGAACCACCATAACCAATAAAGTCGCCTTGATATATGCCATCATTCTGTGGTAGTCTGTCTAGACATATATGTAGAATTGAAGCAACTCTAGGTATATGTCCATGATTAGATTCAATATCAGTATGAGTATAGTTTATCTTGATTCTTCTCTTATTGAATACTGATTTAGTTCCTACAAAGAATTTGCCATTCTCNGGGTTAGTTCCATATACAATAGCAGGGGCGCCATCATACTTNACGGATACCTGACTCTGTTTGGTATCTAAGAAGTTGATAGCATTGATCGCACCTTGCTTACCCTCAAGTATATGATCTTCAATATGTTCTAAGTGTTTGTTCTTCATACTACCATTATAACACATGGCACTAGGTTTTCAACCATCTATGTGCCAGTTTGTAAAGTGGTGTGAGAGAGGTTCGACTTAAAGGGCATCTTCCTCTGGGGTCGCCCACCCATGCCTCTCACATTCATATAATAGTATATTGAGATAGGATTACAACCACCTGTGTGCCAGTTTATTAAATGTCACACTCTGGGTTGACAAACTTTCTATTTCGCTTTACTTTCTTTGTATTAATGTCAATTAAATCTTCTAATTCTTCTATAGAATTAGCGAGGTTGTCATCATCTTTTTCTTCTGAATAGTAGAACAATGCTTCACTTAGTAAGTTGAATTGTTTATCAGTTAATGTTACATTGATTTGATACATTTATCTTAAAGGTATATTGAATGACATAATAGTTCTCTGCTTATCTGATAATGAAGCAGGCGACTCATGTAATAACATAGAGGGAAATGTTAGTATCTCTCCCTCACTTACTGGAGGCGCAATCTTGTTAATTGTACCATAGTAAGGGTCAGGAAATGGACTATANAATGTAGTCGGNAAGTGCTCTTTTTCATCAAANTCAACATATAATACACATGANATNTTNNNTAAACCATGATTATGAGCACCATGATATTGNCCTCTNNTGTATCTCTGTGACCATAGTTGCCANTTATCTACACTATCACANGGGCAATCTCCTCTATATCTATCACTTAATAANTGTGTATANTANTCTACTATGCCATNTANGTCTNNTGTNAGTATNTNTACAAANTNANTTAAGTANGGCGATACNGTATTATATTTGTAGTAATCNGTTTGACACTCTACTATNTCACAANCCTCAAAACTGATAAGTTCTAACAACTTATCTTTTTTGCTCTCCCACTTGTCCACAGCAAACTTTGCTATGGGCATTGAGAATAGATTTAGAGATTGAACACTCATTTGTGTCTATAGTTGTAGCGTGCCTTTCTTCTTGGTTTGATACCCTTATCTCTTTTCAATTCTGATTTAAGTTTCTTCAGAAATTTTAAATGATTAGGATAAACTATCTTCATTAAATCTTTTTTAGTTTGACGCTCTTCTTTATCCATTGTCTATGTCAATGTCATTTAAGTCTGTAAAATAGATGCCTCTCAATTCTGATTCTGTCCACTCGGTTAGATCATCTAAGAATAGATCATCTTGTAGGAAATCTTCTGCTGTTACTGACATTTCATGGCATAATGATTCTGCCTCCTCTAGTAATTGTTCATCAATTAAGTTTTCAATTCTAGTAGCGTAGTGATCTTCCATAGTAGTAAGACACTTGAGTCTGATTTTGTCAATTTGTCGCATTTTAGTGACCTTTGGATAGTTTAATTATACTATAAATTGGTATCGTTGTCTATTTTCTGTTAGATAACGATACCTGTGCCTCTCCTTTGTTGAAAATAGTATCAACAACACTATTGAGGCGGCGCTCTGTACCAATACCAACATTGTTGTAAACTGGTACAAACATCTTACCAAATGGTTTGACGTATCCAGTACCCTTGACACAAGGTTTCAAGGCACCTGTACTAATTCTCTTTGCATCTTCTTTATGTAGTCTGATGACTCTACCAATAGTTTGTGCCATAGTAATGAGATCAAGATTTCTCAATAGAATACAGGCGTTTAGACCTGACACATTCATACCCTCTGATAGGATAGAATGATGAAACAATAGAAACTTTTTGTCTGGGTCATTGCCCCACTTGTTCATCAAATTGAAAAATGTTTTGCGTGTAATCTTCTTACCATTGATGATAGCACCATACTTTGATGTAATCCACATCACATTGTATTTACGAGCATGGCACTCACTCTGAAAATCTGTTCTAGTAATCAATTTATGGATATTGGTAGTAGATTTAGCAGTAACCAATACTTTATCCATGCTCTCCTCATTGTCAAGAGCATCAAGTATCATTTCTTTGTCTATCTCCTCTACACTCTCATAGAAACCAACATTAAAGTTTCTAGTCTTGATCTGTGGAGGTACGATATAACCCTTCTCAATCAAGTCAGGGGCAGGGATTTGTGCAATCACTTGACCATACACTTTTGTATTGTTCATACCACGCTCCTGTGATGTATGATGTTTAGGTGTAGCAGTGAAGTAAAACTTTCTTCTAGTAATGTTAGACCTATCCTTGACACTCTCAAAGAAATTCTTTTGAACTGAATTGTGTGCCTCGTCATAATATACTGTATCCGCTTCAACATCTTGTCTGACTCTGTGAAGTGAATGATATGTTGTAAAGATCAACTGATTCTTTGTACTGTTATGATGCCACTCTTGTATTTTCTTTGGATTAGTGGTAGTAGTATAGTTAGTCTCTCCACTATGAACATGAAGCACCTCGACATTATCAATATGCTCAAGAAACTCCTCGCATAACTGTTGAGCAAGTAGGATTCTAGGAGCAACAACAATTATAGTCTGTGGAATGGGCATACTGAACCGCCATTTAGCGTCCATAATCATACACATTGTCTTACCACCACCTGTGGGCACAAGAATCTGACCACATTTGTGTTGCATAGTCTGGATTATCTCTGTCTGATGATCTCTCAGTTTCATAGTGTAGTTATTTCAATAAACATAGTATAGGGAATAAAAAAACCCCTCGCAAGGGGTTGTGTGTCAGTTATCCAACTGGTGGCGCTCCTGTCGGGTCGGCGGGTTTAGCGTCCATGTCAAATTTACTTGATGCCTTATCATATTCTGCCTTACCTTTAAGGGCATTGATTTCAGTAATAAGTGCCTTAATGTCATCTTGCTGTTTAAGTAGGGCAGCATGAACCATAGACTCTAGTGTTGCCAATCTCTCGTCAAGATTGCCTATGGTTCTCATTGCACCATTTAGTTGTTTCTTTAGTCTATCAACTTGTTGCAACTTAACTTTAGTTAGTGTCTCTGTATCCGAAGTTAGTGAATCGTAACCCATAATTAATTCTTTTTAGTTATTTAGAAGTGTAAGGATTATCTGATGTAGAGATAACCGCCTGCCCAATCGCAATGAGCATACATATACTCACGTTGGTTTTGATCTCTCATATCAAATCTAACGTGTTTAGCAGGAGCACGCCATGAAGCAGGTTTGTAAACCTCTCCTGTTGTTTTGTCAACAAAAGCGTGTACGCCTGCACTCTCATACTTACCATTTCTAAAATCGTTTTGTATGATTTTGTGATACTTCTTACCTGATGTGATAGTGAATTTGATACACTCTTCATCATTCTCAATTTTTCTTGCTCTTTCCTGTAAATACTTGTCACTGCCATTCTGACTATCCATGACATATCGCAAAGAATAGTTCCTGTACTGTGCTTCTAAGCATCTACATAGTTCCTGTGTCCATTTAAGAACTTCTGTCTTTTGAATTGCGTTTGTCAATTTGGGCATAATAATTAATGTTTGTTGTAAAAAAAGGAAAGGGAAGGTAACAAACACAAAACCTTCCCTCTCATATTCTTATAATACTGTATGGTCAGTATCAGTGCAATCGGTAGTGTGCCACTTCTTCAACTGTCCACTACTGAATCTATAAAAAAGCATACCCAAAGCGAAACCGATACCAAACTTCGATGCCGTACTCACACTTCTGCCCATTTGATTCAGAGCAGGCCTCATACCTTGATTGTGCATTGAGTATGGTTTTGAACCTAATCTATCCATAGTATTATAATAGGGTGCGAGAAACAAAAATGATAACTAAGATCATTTTGTTTCCCATATCCTATTATGGCATTATATTATTCCTTTGTCAAGTCTAAATTTTCTTTTGTATCAAATGCCTTTTCTCTCTCTGCCTTGTTCAGATTGACACATCGCCAACCATAGTCGCCATTTGTCACTATTGTAGGCATCATATTCATTGATAATGTAACTCTATCTTGGAATTGGTTATCATCATATCCATGTATGATCTGTGCAGGGAATATTATCAACTCGCCTTCATTCACGATAAGTTCATTATCTTGATTATGAGGCGTGTATTTTTTTCTCATTAATTGTAGAGCAGGCATTGAGGGAAAATATAGACTCTCCTCTCTGGTAAAGTTTGTACTGATATGTTTTTCATTATCATAGTTCACATAATATACAGCAGATAGATATGAATTACTGTGGTAATGTGGGTGCTGATAACCACCTTTGTCTGCTACATTTATCCAACTATCGGTTACTTGTACTGTCTCCTGTATGTAATCGCCTTTAATTTCTTTTGCATAATATTCTGCCTGTTGTTCACACCAATTTCTAAATCTACCAAACTTAACATCATTCTGTAAAACAGAATAGTGTCCTATATGTGACAATGCTCTTGAGTTTGTNTTATATGATAACTGATTTAACTTTTGNTCTTCTATCTCTGTCAATATGTTNTCCTTTACCTTGTCGTGGAATGGGCAAGGTATGATAGCAACAGGTGTTGGTAGTATGTTTACGACTTCCATATTATAATAGAGGATAATCCCATAGTTTACCAGACCTAAACGTAGTCATGGCAGTGTGTCTTTCTTCTTTTGTTAGAGGTTCAATTCTAACGTCATTAATATATCTAGGCATCAAATTACTGGATACTGTTATACGATTATCGCCATAGTTGGTTGTATATCCATGACAGGTGTTAGCAGGCCACAGTAACAACGAACCCTCAACTCCAACCACTTCATTGATATAATTATACTTTGTTTCTTTTTGATTTGTCAACATATATGCAAAGTAATCAGGAAAATTCATACTATCGTTAGGACGATAAAAATATGTTGGCGAGTGAACTTCATCATCAAAGTTAATATAATATAGAGCACATATAGCGGCATTTATATGAAAATGAGGCGATTGTTTGCCACCTGAGTCACACACATTTAACCAACTATCTGTCAATAAAAAGTCTGATGTTTCATAACCCAATATATCTTGTGCATATATCTCTGCCTGTTTCTCTATCCACTCTCTAAAATCTTTATACTTATCACTTGATAGAGGTGAATAGTAATCAAAATGTTCTAGTCCTTTGGCGTGTGCATCTACCTTTTGAAATTCATAGGTATCACCATGACTNTTNATCTCATCAATCANTAATGACTTTACTGTCTCATGTTCTGGGTACATCACTGCTCCCAACTTCAATGGCAGTATGTCAACTGTTCTCATTCTCTTTTCCCCATATTTGTTCTATAAAATCAGAGGGTAAATCGTCTTTTGGTACAGGCGTTGTATTAAAACTTACAGTAATCCTATCATCATCTGTATTGTTGACTCTACTGCCATGTTCTAACCACGAAGGAAATAAGTACAGGTGACTTTCTTTTATAGGCACATCAAAAAAATAATCACCATACAAACTTTTTTTCACAAATTGCATACACATCATATATTGTTGTATCGGCGATACAACATAAAAATTACCGCAATCTCCCTCTGGCAATTTTATATAAAATGCACCACTTACCACGCTCGACTCATGACGATGCCTCTCTGTGTATCCGCCCTTTGGTAGAACATTATACCAAGCACCACTCATCATTGAAGGATAAGTTCCCATTTTATCTGAGTAATGATTGACACATTCTTGGAACACTGCTAANATTTCTCGTGATGCAGGGTCATTTAATGGGTCGAAACCACCATGAGAACTCACACCATTTACCGCTAGAGAGTGCCCTCTGTGCATATTATTTTCTATACTCTGTAATATATGATTTCTGAACTCATCAATACCAGGCGCTCCTGTGAGATCATACTCTTCTAATAATGTAGGAAATAAATCCATCTAATTCCACTTACAATAGTCTATGTTAAGAACAACTCTTAAATCTGTATCAGTACATGATGTGCCTGCATGAAGTAAATCTCCTGAGAATATCACTGCTCTATTCTCTTTTGATTCTATCTTTTGCCCGTCCTCAAAATATGTATATCCGTTGTTGTCATTGAAATATAAGACACATATATGATAGTTTGGTATGTCAGTAAAATTACCTTTATCATCTTGAGGACCCGAAATGTCAATGTGTAATGGTTTTTCTTTTATATCTTTTGATCTTGGCGTAGCATTAAACTTAATCCTATGCAAGGCAAATGGATTAAGTGCAGAGAATACTGGTTTAATTATACCATAAACATCTGATATTGGTTCAGCGTCTATGTAACACGCATGAGAAAATTGTGGGCAACCATCGCCTTCCATCACAGAGGTAGG
>FUFK010046521.1_pt1 | contig 11212 bp, 9 predicted proteins | sample 1021851 | NCBI WGS metagenome assembly FUFK01 (sample SAMEA51879418, study PRJEB19060) | metagenome
GTTCCAGCAACTTGACCCTCTTTAATGTAATAAAAACATTTTTCAATTTGTACAGTATCCCCAGTCTTTAATGAAATTTCCTTATACGGAAATAGATTTTTTAAAGCATCTTCAAGCATAATTATTTTATATCACTTTAGAAAATTAGGTAAATATAATTTATTCATTTTGATATTGCCAAAAAATTGAATTATTAATGGAGAACATTTTCCAAGGCTTAGGTGGTTTTGGGTCCGCACTTCCCATAACTAGCCAACCTTTCGCTCTAATTGCTCTTTCAAGATTCTTGAATACTAATTCTCTAGCTTCTTTATTCATGTAAATTAAAACATTNCTACACATTATTAAATCAAACTTTTNTAATGGTGGAGGAGTTAATANGTTATGNTGAAAAAAGTGAATTNTGTCTTTAATATTTTTAGGGATAGAAATTAACAAGTTATTTAAATTATCTTTTTTTAATTCTTGCGAAAAAATAGGTGAAAATAATGTTAACCTTTTTTGTTCATCTTTTCTGTAAATTGAATAATTACCTTTTATGGCTGTCATCACTGCCTTCTTTGAAATATCAGAAGCATAAATTTTGAAATTTTGAAGTTTAGTAGAATTGCCATTCAACATTGCAAGACTATAAGCCTCTTGTCCATATGAACAACCTGCTGACCAAATTTTCATTTCATTACTTAAAATCATACTTTTTATAATTTGATAAACTTCCAAGTCTCTAAAAAATGAAGTTTCATGATTAGAAACCATTTCAGCAAGATTAGTTATTTTGGATATGGTAGAAGTACTTAGTTTAATATTATTCTTATAANTTTTACCATAGGGAGTATTATTTAAAATTTTTAAAATATCTTTATTTGGTTTTAAACCGGTTATTTGTTCAAAAATATGTTTATTATCCATTTAAATAAAATTTCATAATTTAGATATCATCTAGTAATAAACCAAAAGCTTTTTTTTTATTAGAGAGTATATTAAAACATCCAATAACCTTTTCTTTAGACAAATAGGGTAAATCAATATTTCTTTCTATTTCAACCTCTTCTATTTTTGGCATTTCCTGTGTGGGAAAAAAGAAACCAGACTTTAATGCAAGACTTTTAGTTTTTTTTGGAATTTTAAAATCTTGAAAAAACGGATGAATTTTTTTTATATTTTTAATATGGTTATTTGCTGACTGTAATTTATCTAATGAAATACCATATGAATTTCCTTCCCATTTAAAAATCATAANTTTCATNTTATGGGCTCTCTGAATTTCTTTGATCTTCTTGACCAAATAGATGCATTAAATCAATTTGGAAAACAACTTTGTTCCCATCTGATAATGCGGCCCCACTTATATATGGTAGTGATGACACAAATTTATCTGGCTCATCAAATACTAAATCTCTAATTAAAACCTTACCTGAATATTTTAATGCTAGTCCCTTACCTGCAAAGTTAACAATTAAGAAATTAACTTCTCCATCACTTATTTTTGAGAAAGCAAAATCTTCAAAATTTACAATATGATAAACTATATTTTCTATTTGTATTTTATTCTTTTCTATAAAGTTATTTTTATCTAAATCAGAGTTCCTATAAATGGAAATAATATTTCTAGAAGGGATTGCATAATAAGTATTAACTGACTCAAGGACAATACAATTTTCAGTATTAGTAATTTGAGGAAAAACTAGTGTAAATTTAGTCCCTTTACCAAGATCTGAGTTTAGAAATACACTTCCACCAGATGAAGTAACATTGGTTTTAACAACATCCATACCAACACCTCTGCCAGAAGTATCAGTTACATTTTCAGCAGTTGAAAAACCTGGTTGGAAAATAAAATCAAAAATTTCTTCATCCTTTAATTCTTTTGATTTTTCTTTATCCACGAGTCCTTTCGAAATTGCTTTATCCAAAATTTTATTAGGATCAATTCCTCTTCCGTCATCCTTAATTACAATTTCAAGACCACTTGAAGAGGTTGAAATATCTATTTCAACTTTGCCTTTCTGATTTTTNTTCCCACGCTCAGTTGGTCTTTCAATTCCATGATCAACAGCATTTCTAACTATATGCATTAGAGGATCAGTAACAGCTCTTACTACATTTCTGTCAGCACGACTTGTTTCACCATTAACTATAATATCAACTTTTTTCCCAGAGGACCTTGCAGCTTCAAAGCCACTTCTTTTTACTCTTCTCATAACATCTGTCATTGGAAAAACTCTTAAATCCAATACTTCCTCATTTAAAAGTGATGCTTGTAAATTAGATTTTTCTATTAAATCTTTGGCTATTTTAAGATCTGAATTTGGATTTTCTAATAATTTTGAATTTATAATTCTATTTATATCAGATAATGATGTTAAAACATTACCAGTCCTTGAAAATATTTTTTCTACAACTTCAGATGCAATAGATATAGATTTTTCTTTTTCAATTATGTTGTTAGAAGGTTTATTGGATTTTTTAAAACTATCTTCTTGAAGTTTTTCTTCATTTTTTTTGATGCTTTTTGATAATTCCTCATCAACATTTAAGTTGTTTGGTCTATCAGACAATCCTTTATTTTCATTAGACTTTGTTTCTTCCTTTTTACCAACATTTTTTCTTACTCTGATTTCTTTTAAATTAACAATTAGTTCTTCTGGGTCATCAGCAACTTCTATCATTTTTTTTGCTGAATTCTCAGATATTGCCCTCATCTGATCATTAGCTTTTAAGAGAACTGAAATTGCATCGTCATTTAAATTTAATTTTCCTTCTCTAACATCACCAAGAACGTCTTCAGCTGAATGCGCTATTTTTTCTAATGTAGNTAATGATAGTGAACGAGATAATCCTTTAATAGTATGAAAAGCTCTAAAAGCAGAATTTACTTGCTCATCAGATAAATCATTTGAACTAGCACCAATTAAAATTTCTTCATTATTAGAGCAATGCTCATCAACTTCTATTGTAAATTGCTCCCATATTTCCTTTAAAAATTCATCATCCATTTTGTAAATTCTTTTCAATAAAAAATATTTTTATAACCCTAAAACTTTATTTTTATAATCCTAAAACTTTTCTAGCAATTTCAATGAATTCTTTTCCTTTTTGTGACGCAAGTGTTGGATCAACTGCACCACCAGGTTTTTCAATAATTGCATCAGCTCCAAGTTGATTAACTTCTGCAGCTCTTGAACTTCCCATCTGAGCAACTGAAGAGACAACTACTACTTTAGTTGAGTACTTCGCCCTTATTTCCTTTAACGCTTCTACACCATCCATTTCAGGCATTTCTATATCTAAGAAAATAATGTCTGGTATATCTTTTTCAATTTCAGCTAATGCCTCNATTCCATTACCTGCCTCTCCTGTGACAATAAATATATCATCCGTGGACAATATTTTTTTTATAATTATTCTCATTAGTTTACTGTCATCGACAATTAAAACTTTTTTTTGTGTCATGGTAATCTCCTTTTAAAACTTGTTCTTCCAAGATTCTTTAATCTTTGCGGCTAAATTTTTAGGTGTATCACAGTACTTGACACTACAAGAATTAAGAGCCGCTATTGGCATGCTCGAAGCAATAGCAGTATCAGGTAATTGAACTAAAATATTTCCACCTTTATCTGAATGGGTTTTACACCCCTTAGAACCATCTTCACCAAGCCCACTCAAAAGAATTACATCACAAATAATATTAAATTTTGCCGCACTTTCTAACAATTTATCAATAGATGGAGTAAAACCGTATTCATTTGCACTTGCATCCTCTGAACGAAGTAAAATTTTATTCTCCGTTAATTTAGTTTTTTTTAATACAGAATTATAACCGCCAGGCGCAATTGCAACTTTTCCTTTTTGNAGACTATCAAAAACACCAAATTCAATCTTGAAGTTATTCTGNATTGCAGATTGATTAAGCCTTTTCACTAAATGGTTTTCCATATTTTTTGGGATGTGTATCGCAGTTATTACGGGCACTTTTGGCTCACCTAACTCAAAAAAAACATCTGATAATGGATCTAAACTGCCTGCTGAACCTGCAATGACTAAAACATTTGAAGGTTGAAAATCATCTTCAATTTTAATTTTTTTTATATCTTTATTTATCTTTTCAGTTTCAATTTTTTTAATAATAAATTTTGTAAGATCGTTTAGTGCTTTTCCCATTGTGTCTAAATTTGATTGTCCTGTTTCATCATTTTTAGAAACAAATCCAACTGCACCAACTCTTATTGCTTCAAGAATTTTAGGTGCACTACTCTCATGTTGACCACTTACAATTATACATTCTGCGTTTGAATTATTTGCTTTTAAGTTTTTTAATAATTCCAAACCATCCATCCTTGGCATTTCCATATCACTGATAATTAAATCAGCAGGATTAGATACATTTTTGTCAATGGCCTCGATTCCATCTGAGGCATCCCAAACAAACTCTAATTCTGAATTTTTAGAAATAATTTTTTTTAGAACTAATCTCATAAAACCAGAGTCATCGACAATACCAGTTTTCATATAAGGTATTCTCCTAATTTGTTTTGAAAACTTTCCATATGAGGGAAGAATGTTTTATTATTTCCATCACTATAAATTTTAGTAGGCATTCCATCAAAATTTGAACTTTCTTTTAGATTATCTAAGTTTATAGTCTTAATTCCTTTTATCTCATTTACTGCCAAACCAATTTTTCCATTGTCAGTATCTATAAAAATAATTTCTTTATGTTTATTTTCTGTTTCATTTATCTCTTGGATGTTTAGTAAGTCTAAAAAATCAATAATAACTACAGTCTTCTGTTCGTAATCAGAAACACCTAAAATACCTTTTTTAAGATTACGAACACTTTTTGGTTTTTTAAAAAAATCCACTCTTCTTATTTTTTCAAGTGGTAGACCGAAACTAAAATCTAAAATTTTAAAAAATAAAAAATTATTATCATAAGATTTTTGAGTGGTATTGTTTAATATCAAGTTCCTTGGCATCCAGTTATCTATAGGATTATTTTTTATCAAATCATTTATATTTATGATCTTAGTGTCAGTTGAATTATTATTTTGAAAGGCTATCGGTTTTTTTTGACCTCCCATAATTTCTTCATAATATATTTTGTTGTTATTAATAATTTTAATTCCTAAAATTTCATCACAAGCAATTCCAAAAATTTTTTCTTTTGTTTTTGAAATAACTAAATTTGTTCCTGAAGTGGTGAGAAAAATAGGAATGAGCTGGTTTTTAAGGTTTCCTAAAACAATATTTTTTTTAATCTTAACAAATGGCTTTTCACACTCATTAATATTATGAACTGAAACTACACTGGACATCTCAATTGCGCTATCTACACTGTCTTTAACAAAACAAAAAAATGTTTTAGTATCATNTGCNTCTTGCAAATTANTTTTATCATTTTCGATTTTTGTAAATTCTTTTTTTTCAAAATTCTTTTCAATAGTTGGTAAAACATTTTCTATGTATAGAACATCTCCAGATTTTCCTTCCAGTTCAAAATTATCACTTACAATTTTCTTCTTGGAAGTTTTCCCTTTAAGATTTACTAATTTTATGCCGATAACGTCATCCACAGCAAAAGCTGATAATCCATTTTTTGTTTCGGAAATTATCCACTTTGTAATTTGGTGCTTTTCAGTTCTCCTAAGACCACAAAATAGTCCTGTGTCAACAACTGCCAAAACCTTATTTAAATATTTTCCTAATCCTAATAATGGGGGCTTTAATTGAGGTATTTGAAAAATATCAGATTTGTCGGTTACACCTAATATTTTATTTACCTCAATGCCAATTAATCTACCACACGATTTTGCTATAATTAATTCACAATCTATTTTCTTTGATTTTTGTTTCATTCAACAAAACTTTTTAAATTTTTTGAAATATTTATACTATTCACTCTTTGGACTGCTCTCTTTATGGTTATTCATTGGATTTTTAATTTCTATCTCATTATCAAGTTTAAATTCTGACACTTTGTTTTTAGTATTATTAGCAATATTGGAAAGCTCAATCATTGATGCAGAAATCTCTTCAGCTGCTACTGAGTTGTTTTCTCCTATTTGAGTTAAATTAGAGATTGAATTTTGAACATTTGTATTTTTATCTTTTTGCTCATTTGATTGATTTACAATTTCTAGCATCATTTTTTCTACAGAATTNATAGTTTCACTAATTTTTTCCATTTCTTCTTTTAATTCCTTCATTCTTTCAGCTCCACCGGATGCCTCATTTCTTGCAACTTCTGTTAATTCAGAAATATCTTTTACAGAACTTCCAGATCTTTCAGCNAGCTTTCCTACTTCTGTAGCAACAACTGAGAAACCTCTTCCTTGTTCACCTGCCCTAGCAGCCTCAATTGAAGCATTTAATGATAACATATTAGTTTGTTGAGCAATCTCATCTATTAAATCTGATATTTTACCAATCTCCTCACTATTATTTTCTATCTTCTCAACAACTCGCATCATCTCTACAGACTCTAATTTACCATGATCAGAAATTTTTGCCGCTTCTCGAGCCATGTCAGATGTGTTTCTGGCCTTTTCATTAACATCATTGGAAATATCAGAATTTTCCTGCATCTGTTGAGATATTTCTTGNGTAGCACTCAATTGTTCTTTAGCCCCATCAGCTACTTGACTAATTGCATTTTCAACCTGAGAAGANGCNGACGCCATTCTTTGAACCTCAACTAGTAATCCTTTAAANGTTTCTGAAAGTTTTTGTAAAGAAGTTGATATATGAGCAGCAGATCTTCCAATATCACCCCTAAACTCTTTGTGAATTCTAGCAGTTAAGTCACCTTCAGCTACCTTGCTAAACAAACCCTCAATTTCTGTAAATGCTTCCTTGGTATTTGAAACCATTAGATTGAATGCATTTGCAGCTTCACCTATTTCATCATTGTTTTTTATATCTATAGTTTTGCTAAAATTTCCTGTCTTTACAATTTCCATTGAAACAGAAGCAAATTGACGCATCGGCCTCACAATGCCAAAAAAAGCAACTAAATAACCAATTCCTATGGCAATACTTAAACCGACTACTGATACTATAATTATAATTAATATAAGTGAGTTTAAATAAGTAATGTTTGCCTCACGCGCATTGTCAAGTTCAGCATTGGCATATTTTTCTAACCAAGCAAGTATCGTTATTGTATCATTAAATTGTTTATCTAGAATATCACGTGCATCTACTAATAATTGCACCCAATCCGTTGCGAAAATAGTTGAACCTGGTTCNAAAGAAGTTTTGCCTTTATCATCTGTGGTTAAAGAAATTCGATTCATATAATTCAAATATTTAGCGAAATATTTATCTATTTTTTTTGCCTCGGNAGNAAAATTATCTAAATACTCATTTAAGGCTTTTACAATGAACTGCTTTGAGGTATCTAATTCCATTGCTGANGTTTGCATATCTAAAAGATATGCAATTTGTTCTTGATAAATTTCAATATTCTCAAAATCTAATTTTATATTATCAATATCTTTCAGCAATTCAATTCCAAGTAAGTCTCTCTTTTCACTTGAATAATTAATGGCAAATAATTCTTTTTCTTTTGCATCAATTAAGGAAAACTTTTTAATTAAATCAGTCAGAAAATTATTGTAATCCTGAATTTTTCTCAAAATTATTGAATCATCGATAACTAATAAGCACTTTATTTCCAGCCTTTAAACTATCAATAATTGATGCGTTTAATTTATATTTGTTTTGATTTGCCTTAGTTTGAACTCTTTTGATTAATTCTGCAGTATTAATGGCTTCTCTAGCAGCAAATGATATTCCTTTTGTCTGTTTAGGTATTACATTCTGAATTAAATTTTTACCTCTTTGAAGATCTAAATATATAGACTTCATCAAATCATTTTTTGTAGGATTAAATTCTTCGTAAATCACTTTTTCTTGAGAAATACTTGTATTATTATCAAAACTTTGATCTTCGCCAAAAGCATAAATCTCGTTTATTAAATATTCAACATCGCCAAATAAAGTCTCAAAGGTAATCTTTGTTTTTTGCGCATTATTGCTGGCATTTTGTAACAACGATTTATTTTCCTGCTTTACTGCAAGAACAAAATCATCTGTGTTTGCATTTTGCCAATCATTAAGGGCTTTAGTTGCGGATTTAATTTTTGAAGTTAATTCAGCCTCTTTATCGAGAATACTCTCAAAATTATTGTTGAGACTATTCATTCCGTAACTAGCAATAACAGCAACAACTATTGCTACTATTAAAGCTGGCACAAGATCAAGAACTGACTTGATTATAAGTTTTGTATTTCCTAACAGTTTTGAAATATAATCAAAATTCATTTTTAAAATCCCTCAAGTTATAAATTAAATATAATTATTATGAATTAATTTTATCATCTTCAATTTTTTCTATTTTTAATTTAAATTCTGAAATTTTCTTTTTTGCTACAGAAGCTATTTCAGATAATTCTACCATGGATGCAGCAATTTCTTCTGCAGCAATAGAATTAGTTTCACCAATTTTTGCTAAATCATTAGCAGAAGATGAAGCATTATTGATTTCAGTTTGCAAGTTATTCATTTTATTACCACCAGCCCCTGCTTGCTCATTAGCGACATTAGATAAGGACGATATATCTTTTGCAGAAGTTGCTGATCTGTCGGCAAGTTTGCCTACTTCAGATGCAACAACTGAAAATCCTTTACCTTGTTCACCAGCTCTCGCAGCTTCAATTGAAGCATTTAGTGAAAGCATGTTAGTTTGCTGCGCAATATCTTCAATTAAAAGAGAAATATTTGCAATTTCTTTACTGTTTTTTTGAATACCATCAACAGCCTCCATCATTTCATTTGCAAGTTGTGAGGATTGTTCCATTTGGGAAACAATAGATTGTGTTTCATTAAGTTGTTTTTTTGCTCCATCTGAAACCTGATCTACNGCATTTCCAACTTGTGAAGAAGCTGAAGCTACNCGNTGGACATCCTCTAATATATCAGTTAATACATTACTNAATTTCAGAAGAGATGTAGAAATGTGTTGAGCACATCTATCGATATCAACACCAAAACTCTTTGGTATTCTTGTGGTCAAATCTCCATCTGCAACTTTAGTAAAAACAAACTCTATTTCTGATAATGCCTCTTGTGTATTTGATAATAAATCATTAATAGCTCTAGCGGCCTCTCCTATTTCATCATTTGATTTAACATCAATACGTTTTGAAAAATCTCCGTTTTTTGCAATATCTTTAGCAACAAAAGCAAATGTTTGGATTGGTGTAACAACCCCTCTCTGAGATACAGAATAACCAATGAATATAGCACTTCCAAGACCGATAAAAGCCAAAGCTATAAATACAATAATTAAATCTTGTAAAAACTTTCGGCTATTATCTCTAGAATTTTCAATTTGCTGATCAGAAAAAGTAATNACTTCTTTNAGAGTTTGATTTATTTCTTCGTATTGTGACATCCAATCGTTACTCAATTCTGTAAGTTTAGAAGACCAATCATTTTTTGCTTCCTCAAGAGCTTTATCTAGATTTACACTATATTTTTGAAACTCTTCTGAAATTTTATTTGATATTTTATTTTCAATTATTGACTGAAACGGTGATGCGCTAATATCATTTTTTGATAGTTTATTCGAAATATTTTTAGATAGATTTTTTTCGAATTCTTGAAGATTACCTATTTCAACGTTAATAATTCTAATTCTACTTTTGACCTCAGAAACTACTCTATTTTTATTGATTTTTTTATCTGTTCCCAAATAAAAAATAGCATTCTGCATATTTTGCATTGTGCTAATAAAGCTTCCTAATCTTATCAAAAAATTATTATATTTATTTACCTTTTGAACATCTTTTAGGCTAAGTTGATTATTCACTTCTATAATTGTTGAGTTAGCTACTAATGCTTCTTCAATATACTTATTTATATTCTCAGAAATTGTACTTAGTTCTGATCTTATTTTCTTTAAATCTATGCTAGACTTTTGTGCAGATAATGAAAGACTTAGTATCTGATTTGTTAAGTTTTGAATTTTATTGCTTGATACTATAGCTTCACCAATTTGGGTATAATTATTAGATGATTTTTCTTTTTTATCTGATACTCTTTTTTCAAATTCTTCTTTATTTTTATTCACAATCATATTCGCCTGGAACATTATTGAAGTGAAATCGGCACTTGCATCTTTAACCTGTCTCTGCTGTGTTTCTAAAGCTTCTGAGTTTTGTTCTGTTGCAACGACAAGACCAAGCACCGAGGCCTTCCAGTTAACTAAAGCTTGTCTTGCAGATCTTGTCTCAGTGCCAAGTTTAGCTTCCATAGATAAAAGTTTATCAAAATCATTATTGAGACTATTTAGACCATAATAGGCAAAAATAGCTATTAAGATAGTGACAGTTGATAACGGTACTAAATCCAACATTGATTTATGTAACAACTTCATTCTGTCAAAAATATTTATTATTTTTAAAAAATTACTAATGCTTTGTTTCTTGCTTGTCATAAACGTATCCGAGAAAAAGCGTAAACTTTTTTTTAATAATTAGCACTAAAGTAGTCAATGCCTTTTATTTTTATTTATTAAGAGTATTTTACGACATATAACAAGACAATTTAGAGCATATATGAAATGTCAAAATTAAAATCCACCTTCCAGAAAAAAACACTCCGTAAAAAAAATATTAAAAATTATTTTGATAATGATAATTTTGATAGATCTGCATCTATAAGGAATGACAAAGACTGGTATGAAAAATTAGATAAAAATGATATAATTTATATTCCAATTTGGAGGTCATTAAATTTATTTTCTTTAAAACCAGACGATTTGTCACAACCTGTATTTTTAGAATTTAATGATTTGAAAAATTTTTCACCTGAAAATTATGTAAAAACATTCTTAGGTTCAGATATAGTTAATAGAAAAAATAGATATTTTATATCTATTGATTTTTCAATTTTAAATGAAGTTGAAATCAAAACTTTTTTCAATAAAATTGGTGCATTTTTGAGTCTTAGAGATATTAACCCTATTGTGGGCAGTTTTGAGGGTTCCCTTCTAGCGTATTCTTTAGGGATTAGTAATTGGCACAAAAAAAATTCATTTTGTAGTAACTGTGGTCATAAAACTATAATAACTAAGGCAGGCCATCAAAGAAATTGTTTGAATGAAAAATGTCTAAATATTCATTTTCCTAGAACTGACCCTGCAGTA
>FUFK010041578.1_pt1 | contig 11211 bp, 10 predicted proteins | sample 1021851 | NCBI WGS metagenome assembly FUFK01 (sample SAMEA51879418, study PRJEB19060) | metagenome
CGCACCTCAAGAGCGGGGGCGTTAAACTCCCCGCTGTCAGCGCGAAACGCGCCCGCGGCGATCACGCGGCGCAGATCGGCCAGCCCGGAGTGCAGCCCGGCCTGGGTCAGCGGGGCCGACACGTCCGCATCGGGCAACGGGGCGATGTCGCCGGCACCCAGCGCAAGGATCGCGCGGGGGCGCGGGATCTGCGCGTAGGTGACGGCGGCGGCATCGCGCAGACCGGGGGGCAAGGGGCCGACGACGATCAACAGATTCGCATGGCGCGGGGTGCCGACAAGCCGCAGATGCGACCCGGACAGATCGAGCCCCATCGCCCGCGCGACAGAGGGGCCGGGCAGCACGAAGGCCGGCAGATCGCGCGCCATGGCCGCCGCGACCGCCCGCCTGATCCCGGACATCGCGCCCTCTCGCGCCCCGACCAAGGTCATTGCCGCCTCAACGCGCCCTGGCTCCAGCCATAGAGCAGGCCCAAGAACAGGATTGCCAGGAAAACGCCCATGTCGAGCAATGCGATCAGCCCTTCTTCGCGGTAGACGACCGCCCACGGATACATGAACGCCATCTCCATGTCGAAGGCCAGAAACAGCAGCGCATAACCGGCATAACGCGCATGGTAGCGCACCCAGACCGGATCGCGCGACAGGGTGCCGGCGGTGGCGGGCACGTCCTTGCCGGGTTCCGCGCGCGCCCGCCCGATGGCCCGGGCGAACCCATAGAGGCTGAGCACGAAACCGAATACACCGACGCTCAGCCCGAAAAGGATCGCGTATTGGGAAAGTTCGCTCATCCGTGGCACCTCATTTGATTTCCCAAGTCTGTTTCATACTAGAAGATTCTGCAATGCGGTCAATTCGTAGGGGCGAGTGGTCAGCAGACAGCAAACAAGAGGACGCGACCAGACCCGGATCGTTACACTTTGCTCAACTCAGTCCGGCCAGCCACCACGACACTGCAAACAAAAGAGCCGAATTGGGGTCGGCCCTGCGCGTGTATTCCCGTTCAGAAGCCGTCCGCTTCGGTCTGCGCGCTGGCCAAAAGCGAAGCCAAGCGATGCCCGAAACCGTCATGATTCTGTAACAATCGCCTGCCATTCAGCGGCAAGGGTCTTTGGCGGGATTCGCCAGCCTGTAGCCCCGCCGGATACCCGGTTGAAAGAGACTCTTGCGGATGCCTCGATGGCATTTCCCTGACAGAATTGGAGAACACGAAATGAAAATGAAGTTTATACCGGCGGCATTGCTCGCCGCTGCGGCGGGCGTCGTGCAGGCCGACGAAACCTCTGGTTTCAACCTCAAGGCAGGGAGCGGGATAACCTTCAAGAGTGCTGATGGTACCGCGTCTTTCCGGGTGGGGGGGCGCCTGCAGTGGGATTACGATTCGACCGATTCCGACATCAGCGGTAAGAGCGATGATTTCGATGTGCGTCGCGCACGGATTTTTTTCCAGGGTAAATATCTCGACTGGGCCTTCAAGGCACAGTTCAATCTCGCCGAAAGCGGTACCGGCGGCGGCAGCGCCGAGGACCTCTATCTGCGCTACACCGGTTTTGGCAAGATGGCCCGGATCACAGTGGGTAAGCAAAAAGAACCGTTTGGCTTTGAGCAACTTACCAGTTCGAAGGACATATCATCGCTTGAACGCTCGGCCCTGACCGAATTCTACGCGCCCGGCCGCAACGCCGGTGTGCAACTGCACGGTGCAGGTGACAACTGGACCTACGGCCTGGGCGTTTTCGAGGCGGCCGGCAACGGCAGCGATGATTTCGGCAATACGGCCATCACCGGCCGCGTTACCTATGCCCCGATCCAGACCGATGATCTGGTCTTGCATCTTGGCGCCGGCTTTACCAGCCGTGATGCCGCTCTGCCTGCCAACGAAACCGATGCGTACAACATCGAATTGGCGGCCGCATCGGGGCCCTTTCACACGCAGGCCGAATACTTCAACGCTGACACGGGCGGGGTTGATGTGGACGGATACTACATTCAGGCAGGATGGATTCTGACCGGTGAAAGCCGTCCCTACAGCAACGGCGTGTTCAAGCGGGTGAAGCCAAGCAGTTCGAAAGGTGCATGGGAAGCAGTGCTTCGCTACGAGGACGGATACGGCAAGTTCAGCGATGTCGGTCTTGGTACGACAGAGGGTAAGCAAACCACCGTCGGCATCAACTATTACCCGAACAACGCCGTTCGCCTTGGTCTGAGCTACATGGATGGCAAGCAGGCCAGCGGCGAGAACGGAAAAGAGATCAGGGCACGAATGCAAATCGTATTTTGACCTGACCGGTACAGAAGAATGCAGAGCGGCGCGGGCAATGGCGCTAATCAAATTGCCGCCGTCCTGCATTCGAATATCTTCACCCGGGACTACGTGGATGTTGGCAGCTGTCGCGTTGCCCTTAAATCGGTTCTGCCTCAATTTGTGTGGCGCAACTATCCTGAGCCTGTTACATTCAGGAGGGATAGTCGTGATTTCAAAAAAGCACTGGTCGCCCGGGAGCGACGTTTCGGTTCAAGGCGTTAAGCGACGTGATTCCGGCGGGTGGCTTGTATCCGGTGTTTTGGCACCGAGAGGCATCTGCCCAGATTGTGGTTTGCATTCTCGGCGTCGTCACGGGTGGCGGCAAAGGCGACTGCAGGATTTACCCGCACATGGCGCCAAGGTAACAATCGCACTCTGGGTCTGCAGGTGGCGATGTCCCGCTTCCACGTGCCCGCGGCGGACGTTTTCAGACTACACCTCGTCAATTGCGCGCCCATTTGCACGTCGAACTTCGCGTGCTGATGACATTGTCGGTCATCTGGGGCACGCCACGGGTGGACGGCCTGCCGAGCGGCTCTTGCGCCGTTTAGGCGTCGGTGTCAGCAATGACACGGTGCTGCGGCACCTCAAGCAGTGTGCGGAAAGCGCCGCCCCGCCGCCAACGGTCATTGGCATCGACGATTGGAGCTGGCGCAAGTCGCAGACTTACGGAACCATCATCGTCGATCTCGAGCGGCAGACCGTAATTGATATCCTTCCGGATCGGAGCGTTGAAAGCTGTGCGAGCTGGCTGCGGCAGCACCCTGAGATTGAAGTCATCAGTCGGGATCGTTGTGGCGCATATGCGAAGGCCGCACGTCAGGGTGCACCACAAGCCCTGCAGGTCGCAGACCGTTTCCATCTCGTCCAGAACCTGCGCCAGGCCATTGAAGAGCAGATGAATATGCATGGCCGCGCCACCGGGCGGGCGCTATTGTCAGATGCCGAAAACATCAGCACGGCCAATCATCTGCTGCGATCGCGTCTTGCTCATCGGAAATCACGTGAGGAGATTTTCCGAAACATCCATGCGCTTCGTGATCAAGGGCTGTCTTGTAGCGAAATTGGACGGCGGACCGGCTTCCCGCGTCGTAGTGTGGCGAAGTGGTTGAACTCCGACTCGCCACCAGACCGCCGCCGAGCTGCATTGAAGCCCACGTCGCCGTGGTACTTTGAGGGCTCACTGGCCGATCTCTGGAAACAGGGTATCCGGTCCGGCCAGGAATTATTGATCGAAATTCAACGCCATGGCTATGAGGGCAGCTTGTCTCATTTGCAACGTCTGCTGGCCGGATGGCGAAGGGATGAACAAACCGCTCTAGCAGGCCCGACCGACACGCCGCTGCCCTTGGCGCCTGTGCGGGACCCGCAAACCGGCCACGCCATTTCGCCGGTTGTCGCAGCGGCGCTCTGTATCAAGCCGCGACGCAAATTGACCGCAGACCAGGCCCAAAAGGTAGATGCATTGAAGGCCGGATCGCCAAGCTTTGCCACGATGCGGAGCCTTGCCATGCGGTTTCAGGGCATTTTGCGCGGCGACCAGTCCGCCCCGCTAGACGCATGGATCGATCTGGCCATTGAGACTGGCATCCCACCAATCATGCGCTTTGCCCGCACGCTGCACCGCGATATCGAGGCCGTGCGCAATGCCATCGAACTTCCGTGGAGCAACGGTCAAGCTGAGGGCCAAATCAATCGCCTGAAGACCCTCAAACGCGCAATGTACGGTCGCGCCGGACCAGAACTCCTCAGAGCCCGAATGCTTCCGCTGCGCCACACAGATTGAGGCAGAACCCAATTAAGGGCTACGCGACACATGGATTTCGATGCGGATGTCGCGGCTGTAGTCATCGCCCAGAAGAGCCCTCACCCGCGCCTCGACCGCGCCGCCTGCGTCATGATCCGTATGCACAACCTCCGGCTCTTCGGTCAGGTTGAAACGGATCAATGGAGAGGTCGCGGCGCGAATGATCTGGGGGTGCAGCTCCGGAGGCGCGCCTTCGATCAGTTGTGCTACATTGGCGGCCCGTCCGGCGGCTTCCGCGCCGATCGCCGCCTGCACGGCGAGTGTTCTTTCGTCAACGAAGAACCAGAGGCTCACCGCCTGCGCCACGACGATAACACCCAGCACCAAGAGTGAGATCTGCGTGCGCAGTCTCCACGGGCGCGTTTTCACGAACTGACCTCGACATCGCAGGTCAGGCTGTAACCGCCGTTGCGCACGGTGGAGATGACACGGGGGCGCAATACGTCCGGTTCGATCTTGCGGCGCAGGCGGCTGATCTGATTGTCGATCGTCCGGTCAAGCGGTCCGGCCACGCGCCCCGCTGTCATTTCCAGCAGCTCATCGCGGCTCATGACGATACGCGGGCGTTCGAGCAGGATGGACAGGAGTTTCAGCTCACTGGAGGTTACCTGATTGCGGGTGCCGTCCGGGGCGGTCAGGGTCCGTCCGTCATAGTCCAGTTCGAGATGGGCGAACCGGATGCGCTTGCCCGCGAATGGGTCCTGCGGAGGGCTCTTCTCGCTGCGTCGCATGATGGCCCTGATCCGGGCCAACAACTCGCGCGGATTGAAGGGTTTGGAGAGATAATCATCCGCGCCGCCTTCCAGACCCTCGATGCGGTCGTCGTCCTCTCCGAGGGCGGTCAGCATCAGGACCGGTGTGCCGCACTCCTGACGCAATCTTTTGCACGCAGTCAGCCCGTCTTCGCCGGGCATCATCACATCGAGCACGATCAGATCGAAAGAATGTCTTGCGCGCTGAGCGTCCATCTCTGCGGCACTTTCGGCGACCGAGGTTCGCATGCCGTTCCGTTCGAGATAGCTTGAAACGGAATTGCGGATCTCGTCATGGTCGTCGACGACCAGAATGTGGGCAGGTTCGCTCATACCCGGTGTATATCAAACCGCCGGTGTAAATGTCCGCCCCCTCTTTGTAGCCAAATGTAACGGCAGTTTGACGCGTCGCGGGAGCAGGGGGGACAATAGGAGCCCTCAAGTCTGCGACAGCGCATGTTCCGGCGGTCTGCGGATCGCCAGCCGGTGCACCCCGGCGGATTGCTGTTCTTCCATGCGGGGCGGCGTCCCGGCGAAGAAGGTCGTGATTTCCTGATACCTGATCCGCGTATCCTCAAGCGCCTGATAGTATCGGAAAAGCTCCTTCAGTGGGGCCGAAAAGTCTTTGTGCGCGGCGAGGACCGCGACCAGTGCCCCAAGCGTGATCCGGCCTTCGATGACGAAATATCCGCCAAGTGAGTAGAACAGAAACGGTGTCAGCGCCGTCAGAAAGTTGTTGAGCGCCTTGATGAAGAACTTGAGACGAAAGATCCTTCTGCGTACCTGCTCCAGCGCCTTGAAACTAGCGCCCGCCGCCGACAGGCCGGACGAGGCGCCCTGTCGTTCGCGCAACTGCTCGCTCAGTTGCCTGCCAAGATCGCGGACCTCTTTGATCCGGATACGCGACAGGGTGTTTCACCCGGCGCTGCAGCTTCGGGAGCAGAATAAGCTGAATGGGCAACACGGTCAGCGCGGCGGCACCCAGGATCGGGTCCTGAATGAACATGAACAGCAGAATGGTGAAAAGCGTGCCACCCTGCAAAACCGGCAGGGTCAGGACTTCGGCCGCGAAGCCGCCGATGGGTTCCACTTCCTGTGCGAGTATTGGGACGATCTCGCTTTGCTCGGACGCCTCCGCATCCGAGCGCCACCGCCGATAGATCAGCAGCCTGAAGCGTCGGAGAAACCGCTCCGCCGTATAGCCCTTGAAGACGTTGAGCGTGTATTTGATGAGTCCGTTCAGGCTGATCGACAGCAAATACAGCCCGCAAAGCAGCAGCAGGAATATGACCTGATCCAAACTCTGGCCCAGAACCTCGACCGGGAAAGTCGCGGATTCCAGCGCATTGTTCACGATCTGCTTGGGCAGTTCCAAGGTCAGATACAGGATCGGAAGCGCGAGAAGGCTCAGCATGATCATCTGCGCCTGCTGCCGTCTGGTGTAGCGCAGGACCGAGCTGAACAACCCGGCATCAAGCCCCCTCACGTGGTTCATGCGCGCGACCGGTTTTGCCGGGCGGCTCCAGAGCCGCAGGATACCGCGCAGGACGAGATAGAGGGCGACGCCGATCAGCAATCCCGGCGCCAGGACCAGAATGAGGTGAATGAACGGATGAACCCAGTCCGGCGTCGTATCATTGTAATCGTATCCGAAGAGGGCGGAGACGTCATGTACGAGGACGTGATACCTGTCCATCAGCGACATTGGAGCGCGCTCAATATCCGGCGGGTGAGGCGAGGTGATCATGCACGATGATGACCCCCCACATCCCGGCATCTCTGTGGCCGGGGACCAGACAGGCAAATTCCAGATTGGTCACGTCTGAAAACTTCCAGATCAGTTCCCCGGTTTCACCGCTGGGTATCGATATGAAGTTGGCGGCGTCATGGGTCATGTCCGGATGCTCCTGCATCCATTGCCGGTTTTCGGTGACTTCATCGAAGGAGCCGAGAAAGAAAGTGTGATCGAGTTTGCCGGAGTTCGTGACCCGAAAGCGGACAACCGCTCCGTTCTCGATGTGAAGCGCATCCGGATCAAAGAGCATGTAACCGCTTCCGGTCTCCCTGACCGTGATGTCGACCGTCCTGTCGGGCGTGGCATCGCCGGGGGGTTCTCCGATCGGGTCATGGTCCGGAAGGTCGTAGGCCCTCAGATGGGGTTGCTGGCTTTTGCCATCGGACGCATGCGCGGAGAGGGCGGACAAGATGAGCGCTGCCGCGAGGGTGCAAGTTTTGAACGATGTCTTCATGTGCTCAACGCCTCCGCAGTAGGGGAAATTCTAGAACCGGGTTTATTCGATCGATTGAAGCCGTGAGCCCAAGGGTTCAGCAAACGTCGGATCTGGGTACTACCGCCGCTGGCGCGGTACACCATCGTCGCAGACGGGCGNCCAACGGGGGAAAGAACGGGCGCGGTGTACGCCCGTTCTGGTATTAACGTTATCGCAAGGCGGTGCTCGCGATCCGCACTGACCGTTTAGTGAGTAACGGAGACTTCGCGGAACATGCCGGATTCGTAATGACCGGGGATCAGGCAAGCAGCTTCGAACGTGCCGTTATTTGCAAATGTCCAGATGATTTCGGCATCTTCGCCGGGCGCGAGCCGGATGCGGTTGGGCTCATTATGACCCATATTCATACCGCTCATATCCGCCATTTCGTTCTTGTGCGCGGCGTTCTTCTTTTGCGAGTCGAGAATGAACTCATGGTCCAACTCGCCCTCGTTGCGGACGACGAAACGGACGGTCTCGCCTTCTTTGAAATCCAGATCGCCGCCCTTGAACAGCATTTCGCCGTCGTCTGTTTCGACCATGTCGATCTCGACCGTGCGGTCCACCGCAGCGGCATCGCCGGGCATGCCGATCTTCATTTCTCCATGGGTGTCGCCGGACTTGTTTCCGTGAGCCGCTTCGCCGGCAAACCCCGGTGCCGCAAAGGAGGAAGCCAGTGCGATTGTCAGCAGTAGATGTTTCATCTGTTTAGTCCTTGGTTGCTTTTGGGTTCAGGTATTGGCCGGAGGACTCATCAGCCCTCCGGATTGCTCCCGCAGGAACAAATCTCAGAATNGAAGGCGTGTACCCATCACGACCGAGAACTCATCTGTATCCCCACCGGCCGCGCGGGTGATGTCCCGCGTGTCGCCGAACGAGGTCTCGTAGTTGACGCCGATATAGGGTGAGACCGCACGGTCGATGAGGTCGTAACTCAGCCGCGCACCGATCTCCATGACTGCGCCACCCGCACCCCGCCCCCGGGCGATGTCATCCTTCAGCGGCATATCGATCTCGATGTTCGGGGTCAGGATCAGACGGTTGGTAAGGAGCAGTTCGTATTCCGCCTCGAAACTGAAGAACGAATAGTCGGAGAGGTAGAGATCGGCGTCGATCTCGAACCACTGCGGCGCGAGCCCTTTTACCCCCACGACAGCCGCGTAGCGTTCCGGAACGCCCTCGGGTGTGCTGGCATAGGCTCCGACCACGCCGCTAAAGAAGGTCGAGATTGGAAACCGGAGACGTAGCTGGTTTTCGAGGCTTTCGAACTCATCGGACGAAAGACCGTATTCAGCTTCGCTGCGCCACACCAGCTTGAGCTCATCCGTGCCGATGAGGGCGTCGAAATCCCAGACAAGGACCTCTTCGTCATCCAGTGCGCGAATTTCCAACTGTTCCGCCTGCACGCCCCAGATCAGCTGTTCGGTCTGTTTGACGGGCTGAGCCTGCACGAGCGAGGCCCAAGGAAGGATGAGGCCGGCCAGTCCGGCGAGTTGACTGTATTTCATTACGTTCGTCCTTTGTATTTCCCGGCTCAAGCCGCGCGTCCCTTGACCACGACCTTGCGGAACATTCCCGCCCGCGCGTGGTAGCTGAGGTGACAGTGGAACGCCCATTGACCGGGGGCGTCGGCCTCGACTTCGATGTCCGTCGTGGCGGCGGGATTGATGTTCACGGTGTGCTTGATGGGATTGCGCGGACCGTGACCGGCATCGATGATCGACCACATCCCGTGCAGGTGCATCGGATGCGACATCATCGTTTCGTTGATGAACCGCATGCGCACCCGCTCGCCGTATCGGAGCGTGATCGGGGCGGCATCGTCGTATTTCACGTCGTTGATCGACCAGATGTAGCGCTCCATGTTACCGGTCAGCCGCAACACGATGGTGCGTGAGGGTGCGCGGTGACGGTAACGAGGGCTGGCGGCGCGCAGGTCTGCGTAGGACAGGAACTTGCCGCCGTTGTACGCGACAGGCGTCAGTCCGCTGCCCGGGACATAGAACGGATCGCCGCCATCAGACATTGCCATTCCGCTCATACTGTCCATGCCGCTCATACCGTCCATTGCGGGCTTCTGCATCTGGGCATGGTTCATGCCTGACATCGGTGCCTTTTTCTTCTGCTGCATCTGCGTGTGGTCCATGCCGTCCATCGCAGGCTTTTGCATCTGCGTATGGTCCATCCCAGCCATCGAAGTCTTTTTCTTCGGCTTTTCCTCTGACGGGGTCATCGCAGGCATCGGGGGCTGCTGGCTGGATTGCATGTTTGAATGGTCCATGCCTGTCATGTCGGTGTGGTTCATTCCGGTCATGTTCTGCATGACGTGGTCGCCCATCCCCATGCCCATATCCATACCCATACCGCCCATCATGCCGCTCATGTCGGCCATGGTGAGCAAGGGCTTGGGTCTGAGACGGGGCACGGCACCGGCATAGCCCTCTCTGGGTGACAGGGTGCCCCGAACAAGCCCGTTGCGGCCCATGGATTCCGCAATAATGCTATAGACCTTGTTCTGCGTAGGCTGGACGATGACATCATAGGTCTCGGCAACCGCGACCCGCAGTTCATCCACGGCGACAGGCTCCACATCGTTGCCGTCAGCCTGCACGACGACCATTTTCAGTCCCGGTATCCGCATGTCGAAGTAGGTCATCGCGGAGGAGTTGATGATCCGAAGGCGGACCTTCTCACCGGGCCGGAACAAACCGGTCCAGTTTTGCGACGTGCTGCGACCGTTGATCAGCGAGGTAAATCCCTGCACGTCTTCGACGTCGCTCGGCAGCATGCGCATGCGCCCCCACATGCGGCGCTCTTTCAGCGTCGCCTTGAGACCGTCCATGCGGGCGTCCCGGATCAGGTCCTGAAAAGTGCGCTGCGAACGGTTGTAGTAGTCGGACTGCATCTTGAGGTTCCGCAAGATGCGGTTGCCCGGATGGGGATGTTTGTCGGCCAGCTGAACGACATAGTCGCGGTGCGCTGGTATGCGTTCCCTGCCGCGCGGCTCGATCACGATCGCACCGTAGGCGCCATCCGGCTCCTGAAGGCCTGAATGGCTGTGGAACCAATAGGTCCCGGCCTGCTGGATCGGGAAGCGATAGGTAAAGGTCTGACCGGGGGCGATGCCGTTGAAGCTGATCCCCGGAACGCCGTCCTGACGGAAGGGCACGATAAGTCCATGCCAGTGGATCGAGGTGCTTTCGCTGAGGTTGTTGGTCACGTTTATCGTAACCTCCTCACCTTCCTTGAAGCGCAGGATCGTCGGAATCTGGCTGCGGTTGTAGCCCACNCCCATCTTCTGAAAATCGCCCGTGTTGATGCGCACCGGGTCGACTGTGATATTGTAGGTTCCCTGAGAGGTCACCTGCGTGGAGCCATGCGCGCTCAACGCTTTGGGCATCGCAAAAGCNGCAGCCGCAGCCAAGCCGAACTGACGCCGCGACAACCCCTTCGCCAGCTCTTCAGAGGTACTGAGCGCCGTATCCCAGAGGGCCAGCTGCTTTCTATTGAAGAATTGCATTCGTTTTCCTTGTATTAGTCTGTCTGAAAGGTGCCGCAGCGCGCGTGCTCAAGGGTTCGACGGCGTTTTGGAGGTCAGTCGCACCCGGCTCGGCACAGTTCGCTTCGAACACGGCACGTGCCGGGGGGCGTTTACGCGCGGTTCTGCCTTGCAACTTGCGAGGGTCAGCGCGGGGCCTGTTTCGAGTTCTGAATTTGTCGGATCCATGATTCACGTGCCCTCCGTGGAACTGGAGGTTTTATAGCCGGAACGCCTGCAAAGGATCAAGAATACATATGGTTACATATGGGGTTAGGGTGTGCTGACCGTCGGTAGGGTGGGTGGTTGCTGATGTGATTTGCTTTGGTTCGGGAAGGGCGAAGGGGCGCCTACGCAGTTGCCCGAAGGTTCGCGAACGCGCTTGATGTAGATCATCTTTCGCTTGCTATGCCCGGTTTCCAGAGATGATCGGCGAAAGACAGGCTCATCCAAGAATTGATCAACAACTCATCTGGAGATAGCGATCAGACGTTGATAGAGGCTATCGCGGACGGGAGTGTGCGTAATTTTGTGCCCTGA
>FUFK010038394.1_pt1 | contig 11209 bp, 14 predicted proteins | sample 1021851 | NCBI WGS metagenome assembly FUFK01 (sample SAMEA51879418, study PRJEB19060) | metagenome
AAAACATTAACAAAGGATTTAAATATTCCTTGGTTTGCTATTGGAGGAATCAAGTCAAATAATATTTCATATTTAAAAAGAAATGGGTTTAAAAAAGTTGCTTTAGTTTCGCAATTAATGAATTCTGAAGATCCTAAAGAAGACGCTAAAATGATTCTAAAAGAATTGTCTCATGAAAATTAGGGTAAACGGAGAAGAAAAAAGAATAGAACTTGATCAAGAAAATGCTTTACTATCTACAGCTCTTAACCATATGGGATACAAACCAAACACAATTGTAGTGGAATTAAACAACTTAATTATAAATTCAATGAAATGGGGAAAAGTGAAGCTTAAAGATGGTGATAATTTAGAAATAGTTTCAATAGTTGGTGGTGGTTAAAAGATAAAATTTTTATATACTAAAAATCTTCATAATTTTTTAAGTTTAGGCTTGAAACAATAACCAAAATTCTCCTTTTTTCGTTTTATATTTTTAATACTTAAATATAAAAATGAAAGAAAAANTTGANAGCAACTCAAGGTCCCTTAAATGGGAGCAAAATGGNGAGTTAGCACATAAAGATCTCTCTGAGCTAATTGAAAGATTAAAAAATGTAGAAAGTGAACATACCTCATCTGAGCTTTCTAGATTAGGTACAAAATCAAACATAAAAGATTAAATTTGTTACTTAGATCTTGTTTTTATAAAAATTTGTACCAAATTAAAANTACTGAATATAAAAATAAATGNCGAAAAGATTTCCAGANTGGGTAAATACAGAAGTCGTGATAAAAGCAATAAAAATGAGAGAAGAAGGAATGCTATCAAAACAACTNAATTTATGGATAGAAAACCTATTAGAAATAGAAAAAAAGTNATTATTTAGGAAATACTTTTAATAATTCTGAGAGCCGCCATTGCTGCTCCGTAACCATTATCTATATTCATAACTGCAATACCTGGAGAACAACTTGACAACATACTATTTAAAGCAGTTTCTCCATCCTTGCTAACGCCGTATCCTACTGAGACAGGTACTGCAATTATCGGTTGAGCCAACAATCCGCCCACAACTGTTGCCAAAGCTCCTTCCATTCCAGCACAAACTATTAATACATCATATTTATTAATTTCTTCTAACTGACTCATCAATCGATGAAGTCCCGCTACTCCAACATCTATAAAAGATTGACAATTCACTCCATAAATTTCGAGAGCTAATTGTGCTTCAAGTGTNACNGCNAAATCGCTTGAGCCNCCTGAAATTATGGCAACTTTTTTATTCGTATTAATTTTATTCAGATTTTTCCCAATTGTTAGGCAATTTGCTTCTTCATAGAATCGTGCATCATCATACAAATCTAAAAGATAATTAGCCTTTTCACTATTAATCCTAGTAATGAAAACAACCTCATTTTTACTTAATACAATTTCGGATAATCTCTTTAATTGATCGATATTCTTGTCTTGCCCCCAAATAGCCTCAATGAGTCCAAGCCTCTCTCTTCTTTGAAAATCAAATCTGATATCTAAATTCATCCTTGCTTATCTAATTCTCCCTCATAAATTAATTTAAAAGGATTTTCTCCTACATTTAGAGCAGCTTTAACATTATCTTCAAATTTTTGTTGGACTACATTAACTTCTGAAATTGGTATGCTTTTCCATAATTTTTTACTTTTCCAATTTACTAATATTAAAGCTTCTTCTTTTTCTTTATCCCAAAATAATTGTCNCCCCAAAAAACCNTNTTGAGAAGATAACCATGGNTCCCANATTTCTTTTTCAGCATNNAACCATGCTGCTTTTNNANCNGCAGGGACTTTAAGTCTTAATTCCTCNATNACNATTTCACCTTGATAATTNTCCATNGNAAGAGCTTTTAAATTNGGAATATCAGATTGAAANNTTAAAANNACTAAGCAAANNAATANTAAACAAAATCTTTGAAATTTTTTTTTCAAATTTAAATTTAATTTCATTTTTTCTGAAGTAATACTACAGAATGGCAACTTATACCCTCTTCTCTCCCTTCAGGACCCAATTTTTCATTCGTGGTTGCTTTAATACCAATTAAATTTTCATCAATATCTAAGATCTCAGAAATGTTTTTTTTCATTAGTTCTATGTAAGGCATGATTTTTGGCCTTTCAGCAACAATAACACTATCAATATTATTGATTTCCCAACCATCTTGTCTTATAAGATCAATTACTTTTGATAACAAAAACAAGCTATCAGCACCTTTCCATTTTTCATCAGATGGCGGAAAGTACTTCCCAATATCGCCGAGAGAAAGTGCCCCCAATAATGCATCCATTATTGAATGAATTAGGACATCAGCATCACTATGACCATCTAATCCAAAATTTTCAGGATGATGAAATTTCACACCTCCAATGATTAAATCTCTATCCTTTACAAGTCTATGAATATCGTATCCATTACCAATACGAAGTTTAGGAAAAGTGATTTTATTCATATTCAAGTTCCCTTATTTTTAAAGAGAGAATGCTTATTGTCCTTGATAATTGAAGAAAGTCCAAAAAAATTTGGAAAAGATATTTGCCAAAGAAAACAAGTTATCTTATTTAACCTACCATACTTAATACTAGTCATTTGACTATATCAATTCTTTATAAACTAAAAAAAATTATTTTTTGTTTGAAAAAATATTTCTATTTTATTAAGATTTACCAAAAGTTTATCGCTACTATTAAATGATATCTGATTATTAAAATAAAATTTACTCCTTAATGAAATTCACCTTACCTGAAGAAGCAAGAAAATATGCCCTTTATCAAGTTACAAGTATTTTACCAAAAAGAAATTTCTCAATTTTTAAAAAGATAAGAAATCGAGTAAAAGTTATTTTCAATATTGAAGATAACGATTATAAGAATTTTGTTTTAAACACTGTTAAAAGTAAATCTTTAAAAATTGATCAAGAATACTTTGATTATGCAAAAAAAAAAGCAGATCAGTTTGTTAAATTTTTACCTCCAAATATAAAAACAATACTAGATATTGGTTGCGGTATTGCAGGTATAGATATCATCTTGAATGAATATCTAAAATTTTCAAAAATATATCTATTAGATAAAACAAAAACAGAGGAAGAAATATGGTACGGTTTCAAAAAATCTGGCGCATTTTATAATTCATTAGAACTTGCTAAAGAAACTTTCAAGATAAATGGGTTTAATACTAATTTAATAGAACTTATTAATGCTCCTAATGATGGTAATATTCAAATAGAAAAGGGAAGTATTGATTTGGTTATATCAACAATATCTTGGGGATTTCATTATCCAATTAGTACTTATTTAAAAAGTGTATTTAACTTATTAAATGATAAAGGTATATTAATATTAGATTTGCGTAATGGGGAAACTTCTAATGAAGAATTAAGAAAATTATTAGAGAACTTTAATATCGAAATAATTGATTCAGAGAGAAAATATCTAACAATCAAATGTACAAAAAAATAGTCCCATCTTTTAATAATATTTTTTTAAAAATATATAAATCAAAATTTTAATTTAATATTCCATTGAGAATGGTAAATAGGGTAGTTAGTTTCATAAAACCTCCTTTCTTAAAAGACTAAAATTTAATAACTCAGTCGTAGTAAATTAGACAATTTTGATTTGTTGGATATTCTCTGCATTTTTTCTCCCAAAAGTTTTGAAACTCAAGAGTACATTTTTCAATTTTTTTTGCGGTTGCGTTAAGATTTAATCCTGAATAGTTGAACGCAGTTAAGTATCTTGGAAGAATATTAAATTGATTGAATAATTTCATAAGACCTCATAGATACATATCTATATTATCCTCCTATTGTCTTGAAATTCATAGAGTACTATTTCCTGAGTAAAAGTGCTTTGTAGTTGTTAAGGCTATTTTTTTCTGTTCAGTAGGAGTAGAAATAATTCAGGATCCAAAAGCACTTCATCGACTTTTGGACAGCAAGGTTTATACGACTCGAAGAGGGCAAACAAATGCCCTCTTATTTCATTTTTGGAATTTAATTGGTTTAATTAAAAGTTTAAATTCCGAATTAAAAAGTTAGTTATAATTCTGGTAATTAGAAAACTAAAGGTTTGTGTTATTCACTACAGGAATATTTTGGATATTTTTTATTTTTGTTTATATATTTCTTTTTTTTAATTTAAAAGTAACTAAGTCTATAAAAATCCAAAATTGCATCCTACTAATTTCTAGTTATTTATTTTATGGATATTGGGATTGGAGATTTTTAGGATTAATATTTTTAGTTTCTACACAAACTTTCTTATCTGGAATAATAATTAAAAATTTTTCAAATCATAAAAAATTAATATTAATTTCAAGTTTGTCTATAAATTTATCTATTTTGTTTTATTTTAAATATGCAAATTTTTTCGTAAATGAATTTATTTCAATTTTTAAATTAAATAATAATTTTTTACTTGAAAATATAATTCTACCTGTAGGTATAAGTTTTTATATTTTTCAGTCATTTACATACGTACTAGACGTTTACAATAAAAAAATTAAACCTGAAAGAAATTTAATAAACTATTTTACTTTCATTGCATTTTTCCCTCAATTAGTTGCAGGTCCAATTGAAAGAGCATCTTCTTTATTACCACAATTTAAAAATTTGCAAGACATTAATTTAGTTGCCTTATTAGAAGGAATAAAAATAATCATTGTTGGTTTATTTTTAAAAGTATTCATAGCAGATAATATTTCTAATGGAGTTGATGATATTTTTAGGAATTATCAAAACTACACAAGCGGAACATTAATACTTGGCGCTTTAGCTTTTAGTATCCAAATTTATTGTGATTTTTCTGGATATTCTTTAATTGCTATTGGTATCGCAAAAACAATTGGTTTTAGTCTAATGAAGAACTTTGATCTACCTTACATGTCAACTTCACTTCAGGAATTCTGGAGGCGGTGGCACATTTCATTAAGTTCATTTTTTAGAGATTATCTTTACATACCTTTAGGAGGTAATAAAACGTCTCCAAATAAAATAATTAGAAACACATTAATAACTTTTTTTGCAAGCGGATTATGGCATGGGGCAAATTGGACCTTCATAATTTGGGGAGTTTTGCATGGATTAATAATCGTTCTAGAAAAAAAGATAAGATTAAAAATTAATAAATTTTTTCATTGGATTATTACATTTTGTGCAGTGACTTTTCTTTGGATATTATTCAGATCTGAAACCTTAAATGGTTTTTTTCAATATATTAGTTTGCTTTTTTCAACTAAAATTCAGTTTCCAGAATCTGGAAGACAAATTTTTATTTATGGATTTATCTTTTTAATTATCGAATCAATTTTATTTAGATTTAAGGAATCAGGAGAAACTTGGTTTTCATCTCACTTTTTAGAGAATAATTTACTTGCTTTAATGTTGGTTCTCGTTTACGGAACAATAATAGAAAACAAGAATTTTATTTACTTTCAATTCTGATGAAAAAATTTTACGGTTTACTTTTATCTATTATTTCAATAATTTTGACAGATTACTTATTATCTAAAACTGAACTTCCAATCGATTCAGATGGTTATCTATTAGGATTTGAAAAATTTGCCAAGAAATCAAAAGATACTAAAGGAGAGAAAAGAATTATATTAGTTGGTGGATCATCTTTAGGTTGGGGTGTATCTAGTAAAACTCTTACAAAGAACCTTGGAGTAACGACAATTAATGCAGGAATACATGCTGGAGTCGGACATAAAAATTTCATGAGGGTCATAAAAAAATATATTGACAAGGAAAACGATTTATTAGTTTTTAGTCCTGAATATGAAACTAATTTTAGAGTTCCTCTGTTCCCTAGATCCAAAGAGTTCTGTGAGATAACTCTTTATACAACTAATACTTACACATTTGATTGTATTGGATATTCACTTAGTAGATTATTTCTTTTTAGAAGTCATCTTAAAATAAATAATGGAAGTTACAGAAGAGATGGGTTTAACGATTACGGAGACTACATTTATCGCCCAAAAAAGGTGGGAGAAGTTAATTTTTCAGATGCTTGTAAACTTATTAACATAAGAGACTTAGAAGATAAATATATTCCTTATTTGAAAAATCTTCAATCAAAAAATTATCAATTAGTGTATGTTCCAAACTTTATACCATCATCCGCTTGTAACAAAAAAGCTGAAGCAAAAAAATTTCATCAGATAATTGCTAGAAACTTTGGAGTGAAAAATATAGACAATGTTCAATTGTTTTTTAAAGATAAATATTTTTATGACACTAAATACCACTTAAGTAAAGAGGGGATAAAAAACAAAACTAAAATTTTTGAAGAACATCTAAAACAATACCTCTTAAATTAAGAAATTATATTACTACAATCTTAATCTATAAAAAACAAAATCCTCCGATAATAAATCATGTCGATATTTCACTTTTTTGTTTAATGTACTGTTTCAGGAAGCATGATCTGTTGCTTAAAGTTTGCTTATGATAAAAACCTATTTATAACTAACAATCAGGGTAAATATCGTATTCATTACCGATACGAAATTTTGGAAAGGAATCATTCATTTAAGATTCTGAGTAATCTAAAATTAATCTGCGTTCAACATTTAATTTATAAATTTTTTAAGAATAAATGTTTATTGTTAGTCCTAGGTAAACTTCCTACCAATAAAAGAAATTTTATAAAAATAGCTTCAAAAATATCTCCATTAGTGAGATATAACAATTCTTAGTCGGTAAAACCTTCTATTAATTCTTTTGTTGAATAAATTCCAACAAATGGAGCGGTTATCTCTTTTATTACTCCAGTAGTTTTTCCAAAAAAACTATTTTTTACTGATATTAAATCGCCTTCTAATAAATAAGGATTTCTTTTGGAGCCTCTTTTTGCACTTGCTGAATATGAAATATTTTTCTTTATTACTTTTCCATTTTTCTCGTACCTTATTAAAACAATCTTTCCAGAGAGAGGTTTTATCGGTCCAGTCAAATCAATCGCATCTGATAGTACAGCTTCAAGTGGGAGTTTTACCACTCCAGGAGTTTCAACTCTACCAAAAAGATTTACTGAGATAAATTTTGGTGAAATACCAGCTAAAATAGATTTTGGGATTTGACTTGCATTAGATTTACTTAGTTTTGGAAAAAATAAACTATCTCCATCAAATATACGTATATCGTTATTAGCATCTGATGCATTTAGATAAGCATTCAAATTAATGATTGCTCTCTTTTTGCCTCCACCTTTTCCAAGAGGTACGTCTCTTATAATTTCAATCCTAGATAAATCAGTTTTAGAAGTTATACCACCAGCTTTCCTTATAACATCGGTAATGGTAGTTAGATTATCACTTGATCTTTTGACTTTTATATTTTGCGAAGATTGATTATTTGAATTCATATTTTGACTCAAATCTGTTTGTTCATTGTAATTTTCTATCAATGAATCCAACTCAGAATTAAAATTTCGATCTAAAGTTATATTTGAACCTGATGTATAAGCAGGAAATTTGTAAAAACCAGGATTTCTTAACTCACCTCTTGCTAATATTCTAATACTTTTAAATACTGCAATCCTTACTTTTATTTCTGGATCAATAAGAAATTCAGCGTATCTTTTTTCCAATAAAGTTTTTATTTCAGACGTTGTTAGTCCCCTTACAAAAGTTTCATCCAACCTTGGTAAAAATAATTCTCCTTCTTGATTAACTGCAAAAACTCCACTTAATTCATTAGCAGGATAAAATTTTAAAGAGATTGAATCACCAGTATCAATTATGTAATCCTCTAATTCATTTCTTGATTCTAAATATTCAATTTCTATTTGATTATTTTTTTTATTTGAAAAAGTAGTTTCTGCTTTAGATATATCAAAAAGAAAAACAATAATAAAAAAATTGAAAATAAAAAGTAAGTTCGAGTTGCTTTTAATTGACAAAAACCTTCTATATAGATTTTTAATAGGATATTTAGAAAACAAAACCAAATTTATTTTGTAATAATCTTACTATTAATATAGAAAAATATAAAATCAATCTTTCGAGAAGTGCTATATTTGAAAATTTTGTTAATTTTGTCCTATCTCTTTAGAAGATCTGAAATAACTTTTTCATATATCCCATAGCCATTCATCACCATCATATTCGTCAATTTGTAAACCATAAAAATCATTTTTGATTAAATCTTTTCTTCTTCGAAATGTTCTTTCTAGCATATTTTCTTCTCTCCAAAGCTTTATTTCCTTATGGTTTCCTTTAATGAGTACATCAGGAACTTTCATATCCCTAAAAACTTGAGGCCTCGTATACTGAGGATATTCAAGTAAAGATGAGTTATGACTCTCATTAATCAAAGAATCTGGATCCCCAAGTGTCCCAGGTAACAATCTTGTTAAGCCATTAATTATTGATAAAGCAGGGATTTCACCTCCAGAAAGTACATAATCGCCTATAGATATTTCCTCATCAGCTAAACATCTAACCCTCTCATCAAAACCTTCATATTGACCACAAATAATTATTACTTGATCCAAGGTTGACCATCTTGCAAAGTCATTTTGCTTAAGAACTTTTCCCTGTGGAGTCATCAACAAAGTTTTACTTTTAGGCAATTTTNTAATTGATTCATANGCNTTATAAATAGGTTCAGGTTTTAATACCATNCCTGCTCCTCCTCCNTANGGCTTATCGTCTACTTGTCTNTAAGAACCTTCTCCGTATTCTCTTAAATCATATAAATTNACATCGATCAAATTCTTATCTAAAGCTCTTGTTATAACCCCTAAATTATTTATTAATTCAAAAGCTTTAGGGCACAATGTAATTACATCAAAATTAAAACTACTCATCTAGAAATCTTCCTCATAACCAAACTCAATTAGCCTTGATTCTTTTTTTCTCCAATTAGGAACAACTTTCACAAACAACTCCAAGTGAACAGGACCATCAATTAATTTTGACATATTTGATCTTGCTGACTGACCAATATTTTTCAACATTGAACCCTTCTTTCCAATAAGAATGCCTTTTTGAGTTGATCTTTCAACGAAAATAGTTGCCAAAATAGCTGTAAAAACTGTGCCATTTTTTCTTTTCATTTCCTCTATCTTCTCTATCTTTACTGCGACACTATGAGGTACTTCTTCTCTTGTATTTATTAATACCTGCTCTCTTACTAAATCAGATAATAAATTATCTANTGGTTGGTCACATATCGTATCTTCACCATAAAGTTTTGGTCCCTCTGGAAGAAAGTTAAGTGCCATATCGACTAGTTCAGAACATCCTTCTCCTTGAGAAGCACTTACAATTTGAAAGTTTCTATTAATTCCAAAAAATCTTCTATATTGGTCTAGTCGTAAATTCCTAAATTCTTTATTAACCAAATCCCACTTATTTAGTGCAACAATAAACTCAGTTTTATTTGCGATTAAAAAGTTCAATATATATTCATCACCTTTGCCAGGTTCTTCACTTGAATCAATTACAAAAATAACCATATCAACTCCATTAACTGCAGATTTTGCATTTTTTACTAATATTTCTCCAAGTCGGTGATGAGGTTTATGAACACCCGGTGTATCGACAAAAATTATTTGCCCATTTTCTGTGGTAAGTATCCCTTTTAATTTATTTCTAGTAGTTTGNGCTATTGGAGAAGTAATTGTTATTTTTTCTCCAATCAATTTATTTATTAAAGTAGATTTACCCACATTTGGCCTTCCTAGTAAAGTTACAAACCCAGATCTATAATTANNCAAAGACTTTNAATGCATCAATAATAAAATTCTGATCAAAAATGGAAAAAAAAACCATANATNTAAAAGAAGCTTCNTTCACNCAAGCAATAAANATATCCGCACAATGGTGCAAAGAGTGGGGTGAAGATTTACTCAGCGAAGAGGTTTTAGCAGATAGAATCGCAGAGCTAACTAAAACAAGAAATGGACTCAGAGGATTTTTTGCATACGCTTTATCAGATAAAGATTGTTTTTTGTTAGATAAACTTCCTTTTTCACTAATTTACAAACTGAACGAAGGTGGTGATGCTGTAACAGANATAGTAGTAAAAAATTTAATAATGAGTTCCGCTCAAATTATTATTCATCGAAGAGATAATAATCATGAATATGAGATAACATCNGAAAACATTTCAGATAGATGTAAGGCTATTTTAAGACTGCTAGAAACTAAGTCAGTTATAAAGTCTGTCAATCTAGTCCTAAGAGACTTAGATGATATGGGCAACAGTTTTGATAATTCAGTAAAGTATAACTCAGAGCAAAAGGAATTTATAAAAAAACAAATTCTTGATATCGCCCAATAAAAAAGCGTAGAAACAAATCTACGCTGTAGGTTAATTATTTAGGAAATGTGTTTAGTCTCTTCTTCCACCACCTTGAAGTGCAATCATTAATCTCAAAATAAAAACAAAAAGGTTTATATAAGTTAGATACATACCTAAAGCCCCTGCAAGGTATTGATCATCATTATATCTTCTTGGCATTGTATAGAAATCGACAAATGACATTGCAACGAATAAGACAGTTCCAAATCCTGCAATTATCAATTCGAGTCCTGAACCTCCAAAAACNCNNGGAGCAAAGAATCCNCCAATTAATTGGACAAACATTGCTATAAGCAGTCCTATCAACCCAAGACCNACTACCCCACTTAGTGCTTGACCAACACTATCACTCATTCTTTGGCCAGTATAAGANGCAATAACGAAAGTTATACCTGTAGCNAANGCAGCTGTTCCAACAGANCCAATACCAATNGTNCCTATTGCTAAAGCAACTATTCCACTTAAGGTGAATCCNGTTAANAAGCTAAAGCCTGTTANTAAAGGCANAGCCTTNGCATTATTTGCATTATTTGCAGCACTTGTGGCTATAAAAAACAAAATNAATTCTGNAATTAANGCAACTATTGAAAGAGGCTGNAAAAGCCCAGGATTTGTTGCNATNAGTGANACACCTGCTAAAACGCCTAANGAAGTTAGNACCATACCTCCACCTACGTAAGGTAAAGCTTTTTNAACAACATTAGGTCCAACAATTGAACTAGTTTGTGCTTCACGAATAGCTTGATTGAAATTACTACTTGCTGGCATTTTCTTTTTTAAATATGATTTTATTCTACTCGATTTTTAAAATTTCAGGGTACGGATCTCCAGAGTTATAAAGTTATTGATAAGCCTCAATAATTTTCTGAACTAAAGGA
>FUFK010038878.1_pt1 | contig 11206 bp, 7 predicted proteins | sample 1021851 | NCBI WGS metagenome assembly FUFK01 (sample SAMEA51879418, study PRJEB19060) | metagenome
TACGTCACTTATTAAAGATTTTTTTCTAAATTCTTCACGTTTGTAGATATTTGAAATATGTACTTCAATAATAGGTTTTTTAAAAATTTCTAAAGCATCCCTAATTGCAACAGAGGTGTGAGTAAATGCAGCAGCATTAATAATCATCCCATTAAACTTTTCTCTAGCATTTTGTATTAGATTAACCAATTCTCCCTCAACATTTGATTGCACAAATTCAGTGGAAAGTCCCAATTCTTTTGATTTCGCTATGCATTCTTTTTTAAGTTTGTCAAAAGTAATCGATCCATATTGTGATTGTTCTCTTTCACCTAATAGATTAATATTTGGACCATTAATAATAATTATTTTATTGTTCATTCAGCTTTTATATACGATGAAAAAAAAAATAAAAATAAAATTAAATGGAAAATTAAAAACTATCAATAATAAATCAACATTATTCAATATTGTTCAAAAAAACAAAATTCCATTAGCGAAAGTTGCTATTGAATTAAATCAAGAAATAGTGGATAAAAAAAAAATTAAAAATATCAACCTTAAAAATAATGATAAAATAGAAATTGTCCATTTTATTGGAGGTGGTTAAAATTGAAAAAAGATAAACTTATTATTTCTAAGAAAAATTTTAGTTCTAGACTTATTGTTGGAACTGGTAAGTATAAAAGTATGCATGAGTGCGCCAAAGCAATCAAATTATCTGGAGCTGAAATAGTCACAGTTGCTGTTCGAAGAGTAAATATTACCGATAAAAAAAAACCACTATTGATGGATTATATAGATCCTAAAAAAATTACTTACCTTCCAAATACCGCTGGTTGTTTTAATTCAAAAGAAGCATTAAGAACTTTAAGNTTAGCACGAGAGATTGGTGGATGGAAATTNGTAAANCTTGAAGTTTTAGGNGATAAAAAAAACTTATTTCCAGAAATGATTGAAACACTTAAATCTACGGANATATTAACTAAAGANGGTTTTAAAGTTATGGTCTATTGCAATGATGATCCTTTAATGGCAAAAAGATTAGAAAATTCTGGAGCCTGCGCAATTATGCCTTTAGCTGCTCCAATAGGCTCCGGTTTAGGTATAATTAATGAGATTAATATTAAGATAATAAGGAAGCAAACAAAATTACCATTAATAATTGATGCTGGGNTAGGACAAGCCTCAGATGCAGCTATAGCTATGGAACTAGGATGTGATGGGGTTTTAGTAAACACTGCAATTGCTAAAGCAAAAAAACCATTTCAAATGGCTTTAGCATTTAAAAATGCTGTTATTGCTGGTCGCCAATCTTATTTATCNGGAAGAATTNAAAAAACTCTATACGGAAATCCATCTTCACCAAAGTCTGGAATTATTTAGCTTTTTTATAATATTTTCTTTTTCTAAAAGTTTTCTTTTTAAATTTCTTCTTATCTTTTAATTCAATAACATTATTTACTTTTTGCTCCTCAAGATTTTTTAATTTTTCAAATTGTTCAATAAGTTCAATAGTTTTCTTAGATTTATTTTTAATATCGATAATATATTCAGGAATTATTAAACTATTATCAGATATTATATCAATTTTCATTTTATTCTTTTTTTCAAAGTAAGTAAGATCTTCAATAAAATTTTCTTTTAGAAAATCAGAAATTTTTTTACAAACCTTTAAATCTACAAATTTAGCTTTATTTAAAACTGCTTTTAATTCAACTAATTTAAGAATTTTTAGCGCAAAAGACTCATCTGTTAGTTTGATATTCCATTTAACTGCACTTTCTCTTAATCTCTGTCGAGACATTTCTAAAAGACCAAAATTCGATATTCTTCCAATTTGAATTCTGGCTCGATCAGATCTACACTTTTCTTTTAGTCTTCTTTCTACTAATCTTCGATTACCATAACTAAGCATGTCAATAAAATCTATTATGATAAGTCCTGATAAATCTCTTATTTTTATTTGTCTTGCTATTTCATCTGCAGCTTCAAGATTTGTATCTAAAGCAGTGCTTTCCACATTTTTTTGTTTAATTGAACTTCCAGAGTTTATATCAATTGAAACCAAAGCTTCTGTTGGATTAATTACTAAGTAACCACCTGAGTTTAATTTTATTTCACTTTCAAATATTTGATTCAATTTTTGTTCAATACCTTCTTCAATAAATAAAGGTATTTTTCCTCTATATTTTTTTATTTTTTTTACATGAGATGGCATCATCATTTTCATAAAATTTTGAGCTTTTTTATAACCTTCATTACCTTCAATAATTATATTTTTTGTATTCTCATCATACATATCTCTTAAAGTTCTTTTAATTATTTCACTTTCTTGATGAATTAATGAAGGTGCGATTGAACTAAGAGCATTTTCTTTAATTTGATTCCAATTATTAATTAGAGTATCTAGATCATGGTTTATTTCATTTTTAGTTTTATTGCTTCCGGCAGTTCTAACTATAAGCCCCATTTCCTTTGGGATTTCAATCTCATTTAAAATAGCTCTTATTTTTTTTCTATCAGCAGGATTAAAAATTTTTCTCGAGATACCACCACCTTTTGGTGTGTTAGGCATTAAAACTATATATTTTCCCGCAATAGAAATAAACGTACTTAACGCAGCACCCTTTTGACCACGCTCATCTTTTATTACCTGTACCAAAATTACTTGATTAGGCTTTATAACTTCTTGGATTTTATATCTTTTGAATCTAAATTTACTTTCATATTTTTTTTCTTTTTCATTTTCTGAATTTCCCTTTTCCTCTGGATCTTTTTTTTCTATTGGATCTTTTTTTTCCAAGGGATCCTCAATCTCTAATTTGCCTTCAGCTAAATTTTCTTCCTCTTTAGCNTCAACCTTTTTTGATAGTTCCTCTCGGACTCTTTCNTCCTCTTGTTTTATTTTTTCTAAATCACTTTGTGGAATTTGATAATAATCAGATTGAATATCGTTGAAGGATAAAAAGCCATGACGTTCTCTCCCGAAATCAACAAACGCAGCTTGCAAAGATGGTTCTATACGACTTACTTTACCTAAATAGATATTATTTTTTATTAGATTATTTTTTATACCTTCATACTCATAATCTTCAATTTTTTCACCTGATTTGAGTACAATTCTAATCTCGTTTGGATGCGAAGCATCGATATATAAATTTTTTTCCATAACATTTTTTTTGATTGATTCATAAATTATTAAAATTTTGTTTGTATTCTTATGCCTTATCTTTAACAAATTCCCTTATATAATGGAAACAAAATGAGCAAAATTTTAAAGAATTTATTTATTGGTTTTATTAGTTTTTCATTAATTTCATCAATAATTGTTTTAGCTATTTTATGGAATTTTTCTAACAATATACCTGATTACAAATTTTTAAAAAATTACAAACCTCCTGTCTCAAGCAAGGTTTATTCTGGGAATGGTGATTTAGTTGCAGATTTTTCAAAAGAGAAGAGAATATTTGTTCCTTATGGTTCAATTCCTAAAAATGTTATTAATGCTTTCTTATCTGCCGAAGATAAAAATTTTTTTTCTCATCCAGGAGTTGATGCTAAAGGGGTTTTAAGAGCAATTGTAAATAATATTAAAAATGTTCTTACATCTAAAAGACTAGAAGGTGCTTCAACAATTACTCAACAAGTAGCAAAAAACTTTCTTTTAACTAATGAAGTCAGTTTAAACCGAAAAATTAAAGAGGCCATTTTAGCATTTAGAATTGAAAGAGCATTATCGAAAGAAAGAATACTTGAGCTATATTTAAATCAAATTTATCTCGGCAGTGGGGCTTATGGAGTAGCTGCTGCAAGTCTTGAGTATTTTGACAAATCAATAAAAGAACTGAATTATGNAGAAGCNGCTTTATTAGCTGCNTTACCTAAGGCGCCAAGCAAATACAATCCATANAGAAATATTGAATTAGCAAAATTTAGAAGAGATTTAGTTTTAAAAAATTTATTAGACAATAATTTTATAACAGAGAAAAATTATCAAAATTTTAGGAAAAAAGATATTCAATTAAAAAAAACTAAAAGAGTTTATTTAGAAGATGCTCAATATTATATTGAAGATGTAAGAAAAAATATCATNGAAATTCTATCATATGAAAAAGTTTATAATCAAGGCTTTAATATAAACACACCAATAAATCTAGAATTACAAAAAATAGCAACAAACTCTTTAAGAAATGGATTAATCAAATATGATCAACGTAAAGGTTGGCGTGGTCCATTATTAAATAAATCATATTCTAAAAATTGGTCTGTTGGTTTAGATAAATACGATCTAGAGAATTCAATTGANTGGAAAATTGCAATAATAAAAAANATTTCTAAATTTTCTNTAGAAATAGAAACAAAAGATAAAATNAAAGGANTNATANATTACAATAATATTTCTTGGACTAAAAAAGAATTAGATGANCTTTTTANAGTNGGAGACATAATCTATGTTAAGAATATAAGAGATAANAAGTTTAGCCTTAAACAATTACCAAAAATAAATGGNGGTATAGTTGTGATGGATCCTTTCACAGGTAGAGTCGTTGCTCTTAGCGGTGGATTTAGTTTTAAAAATAGTGAGTTTAATAGGGCTTCACAAGCTTTGCGGCAACCCGGTTCAGCATTTAAACCATTNGTTTACGCTTTAGCTCTTGAAAATNATTACACTCCTTCTTCATTAGTTTTAGATGCACCGTTAGTTTTAGATCAAGGAACTGATTTAAAAATGTGGAAGCCAGAAAATTATGGAAAAAAATTTTATGGACCATCAACTTTGAGAATTGGTTTGGAAAAGTCACGAAATTTAATGACAGTAAGAATCGCACAAAACCTAGGGGTAGATAAAGTTGCCGAATTTTCTAGAAATCTTGGCATTTATGAAAATCCTGATGAGCTTTTATCTATTTCTCTGGGTTCTGCCGAAACAACTTTGNTAAAACTCACATCTGCATATTCAGCTTTTGTAAATGGAGGAAAATTAGTTTCACCAATTTTGATTGATCGTGTTCAGGATAGTGAGGGAAACACAATTTTAAATAATGAAAATAGATCATGCTTAAATTGNGATAAACTTTCATATACTGGTAAAGATTTTCCTGATGTAGGAAATAATTTTAAACAAGTATTTTCTCCTCAGACAGCCTACCAAATTACTTCTTTGCTAGAGGGTGTTGTAAAAAGAGGAACAGGAAAAAAACTAAGAGATTTAAATTTGAATCTTGCGGGCAAAACAGGAACAACTAATAAAAATACTGATGCATGGTTTATTGGGTTCACCTCAAATTATGTTATTGGAGTTTATGTGGGTATGGATAATCCTCAACCCTTAGGAAAATTTGAAACTGGTTCAAAAACAGCACTACCAATTTTTAAGGAATTTATCGAATCAGCTATTAGAAAATCTGACGCTCGACCATTTAAAGTTGCTGATGGAATTACAATGATGGTAGTTGACCCGACGACAGGTCAAAAAGCAAAATTTTCATCTAAAGATACAATTTTAGAAGCNTATAAAAGCAAGAATGTTATTGATGGCAAAGTGCTATATTCAAATAATAATAGATTAGATACGAATAATATATTAAAGTTTTANTAATGGATCATAAATATACAGATTATAAAAAAGAGATAGAAAAAATAAATCAAAGAGTTAAGGAGTATCTTTGATAAAAATAAGATAGATTTAAAATTACAAAGTCACAATAAAATAATTCTTGATCCTAATTTTTGGCAGGATAAGTCTAACTCAAAAAAAATACTTAAAGAAAAAAAATTGTATGAGGATTTGNTTGNTTCTTACAAAAGTTCTTTAAATCAACTAAAAGANTTAGGAGATTTGTATGAANTAGCTNTAGAGGAAAATAATACCAGCATACAAAATGAGGTTTTAGAAAGTATCAAGAATTTAAGAAAATTAGCAAAAAAAAATGAAATTAATTGTTTTTTATCAAATGAGTCTGACTCTTTTGATTGTTACATAGAAATTCATGCTGGCGCCGGAGGTACTGAGAGCCAAGATTGGGCAGATATGTTGAGAAGAATGTATTTAAAATGGTCTGATAATAAAAATTATAAATCAACATTAATAAGTGAACATAAGGGTGATGAGGCAGGTATAAAATCCTCAACAATTAAAATTGAAGGTGATTATGTATTTGGTTGGTTAAAAAAAGAGTCTGGAATTCACAGGTTAGTAAGAATTTCCCCATTTGACTCAGGTGCAAGACGTCATACTAGTTTTGCTAGTATTTGGGTTTATCCAGTTGTGGATGAAAATATTAATATTGAAATTCAAGATAAAGATTTGAGAATTGACACATATCGATCTAGTGGTGCTGGTGGCCAACATGTTAATACAACTGATAGTGCAGTTAGAATTACACATTTACCATCTAAAATTGTAGTCCAATGTCAAAATGAAAGATCTCAACATAAAAATAAAGAGACATGCATGAACATGCTTAGAGCAAGACTCTATGATTTTGAGATAAAAAAAAAAGAAAAAGAAAATGAAAATACCGAGTCATCAAAATCTGAAATAGGTTGGGGACATCAAATAAGATCTTATGTTTTACAACCATATAGATTAGTAAAAGATAATAGATCGAACTTTGAAAGCTCTAATCCAGATAAGATTTTAGATGGGGAAATTGATGAATTTTTAGAACAATCGCTGTACCAAACATAATGAAAATATTTCTTAAACTTTTTATAACTATATCATTATTAATATTTATTGCTTTAACGTACCTAAGTATATTTGGAGTTGAGACTGATAAATTTAATAATCAAATAACAGAAAAAATTCGAAAACTTGATAAGAATTTAGAAGTTGAATTAAAAGAAATAAAATTAATTTTAGATCCATTTCAATTAAAACTTCAAGCCAAAACAATTGGCACAAATTTAATAAATCAAGGTAAAAAAATAGAAATTGAAAATATAAAAACACAACTTTCATTAAAGTCTTTAATAGAGGATAAGTTTTCAATTGAAAATTTAGAGATTTCATCAAAATCTCTTGAGTTAAAAAACTTAATTTCCTTTTTAAGATCATTTCAAAATACTCCTGAATTGTTCATAATGGAAAAATCCATTAAAAAAGGATATTTGATTACTGACATAAAGTTAGAATTTGATTCAAATGGAAATATTAAGAGGAATTATGAAATTAATGGTATTGTTAAAGATGTTGAATTAAATGTATTGAAAAAATACAATCTACAAAAATTAGACTTTATTTTTGATTATAGTAGAAATAATTTTTTACTAAAAGATCTTAATTTTAAATTTGATAAGATAGGAATTTCTTCAGAAAAGGTATCAATTAAAAAAAAGAATGATGATTTTTTTGTAGATGGTACCTTTGCGCATAAAAAGTCTGATTTAGAAAAAAGAAATATAGATTTATTAATCAAACCATTTTTACCAAATTTTGAAATAGAAAAAATATCATTGAGTTCCGATAATAATTTTTCTTTTGAAATACAAAAAGGATTTAAATTTGAAAATTTTAAAATTAATTCAGAAATATTAGTTCATGAATTAATCATACCTAATAATTTTAAATTAAAAAGATTTTTTCCTAAACAAAAAAATACAATCTCTTTTTTTAATCAAAAAATTAAATTAAAATATGAAAAGAATAACTTTACTTTTGAAGGAAATGGAAACTTACTATATCAAGTTGATAATGATGATATAGATTATTTTTTTTCAAATAAGGACAAAACTAAAAACTTTCAAATAACTTTAAGAATAAAAGATAACCCTTTTAAGGTTGATTATTTAAATTACAAAAAAAAGGAGGAAAATGAAATTGTCTTAAATTTCAAAGGGTCTCAAAATAAGAATAACGAACTAGTAATAAAATCTTTTAATCTAAATGAGGATGAAAACTTTATTAAAATAAAAGATTTAGTCTTTAATGAAAAACTTCAAATTTCTGGATTAGATGAGGTAGATCTAGATTATTTTGATCAAGACAGACAAAAAAATTTATTAACATTAAAAAAAAGTAAAAAAAAATATTTTTTAACTGGGTCTAGTTTTAACGCTGATAATTTTATTGAGGATTTATTATCAAATGATGATAAAGGTTCAAAAATTATAGATATAAATAGTAATTTGGAAATTGATATTGAAAAAATTTTTTTAGATAGTGAGTATTATCTAAGAGATTTTAAAGGAGATATTTCAATTAAAAATAGTGAAATACAAAAAGCTAACTTAATAGGGAGTTTTTCAAAAAATAAAAAACTTAAATTCACAATTAATAGTGTTGATAATAATAAAATCACCACCTTGTTTGTTGATGAGGCAAAACCTTTTGTAAAAAGATATAAATTTATTAAGGGTTTCGATGAGGGATCACTCGATTTTTATAGTTCAAAAAAATCAAAAAAATCTGTTTCACAAATAAAAATTTATGATTTCAAATTAAAAGAGCTGCCTATATTGACAAAAATTCTTACCCTGGCATCTTTACAAGGTATTGCAGATATTTTGTCTGGAGAAGGAATACGTTTCACAGAATTCGAGATGAACTTTAAGAATGAGGGTAATTTGACAACCATTGATGAGATTTATGCAATTGGTCCAGCAATATCTATTTTAATGGAGGGCTATGTTGAAAAAAACAAATTAATTAGTTTAAAGGGCACATTGGTGCCAGCCACAACAATTAATAATTTTATCGGCTCATTACCTGTGCTAGGTGAAATACTAGTTGGAAAAAAAACTGGTGAGGGAGTATTTGGAGTAAGTTTCAAGATCAAAGGACCTCCAAAAAATTTAAAAACTTCAGTTAATCCTGTTAAAACTTTAACACCCAGATTTATTACAAGAACATTGGAAAAAATTAAAAAGAATTAACTTAACTCAATCTTCAAATGTCTTTTTTTCCCCACTGAAAGTTTTAAATAATTTTGTCTGAACAATTCATGAGAAATAATCAGATTTTCTTGAGATATAATTTCATCATTAAGTTTTATCGCATTTCCTTTAATAAGACGTCTGATTTCACTCTTTGAATTTTCTAATTTAGATAATATCACGAGATCTATAATACTCATTTTATTTTCAATATCAGTTTTCTTAATTTTAATTGAAGGTAAATTTGAACCAAGCGAAGTTCCAGAGAAAGCTTCTTTTGCCGCTTGCTCTGAACTTTTAGCAGCTTTAAGACCATGAAGCATAGTAGTTGTCTCGTTAGCTAGCCTAATTTTAAGTTTATTAATGTTTTCATCCTTCATTTTATCAATTTCCTCATTACCTAAATCTGTGAACATTTTTAAAAATTTAATTACATCTCTGTCATCAATATTTCTCCAAAATTGCCAATAGTCATATGGTGATAATAATTTTTCATCTAACCAAATAGCACCTGATTCAGTTTTTCCCATTTTTGCTCCTGAGGATAATGTAATGAGAGGGGTAGTTAAACCATAAGCTTGTTTACTCGAATATCTTTTTATAAGTTCTGTTCCATTGACAATGTTTCCCCATTGATCAGAGCCCCCTATTTGTAAGGAACAATTTTCTTTTTTGTTAAGCTCTAAAAAATCATAAGCTTGCAAAATCATATAATTAAATTCCATATAACTTAGAGATTGTTCTCTATCCAATCTAGTTTTAACACTTTCAAAAGTAAGCATTTTATTAATTGTAAAATGTTTTCCTATTTCTCTTAAAAATGAAATATAATTTAAATTTTTAAGCCAGGAATAATTATTTACAAAAATAGGTTTTGTTTTTGGATCGTTATTATTTAAAAATTTTTTTAATATTTTTTCAATATTTTTTGTATTTTTATCTATTTCTTTTTCAGTTAAAATTTTCCTTGTTTTGTCTTTACCTGAAGGATCTCCAATTCTGGTAGTCCCTCCACCTAATAAGACAATCGGTCTATGCCCATATTTTTGAAGAAGTCTAAGACACATGATTTGAAGCAAACTTCCAACATGAAGACTTTCAGCAGTACAATCAAAACCTATGTAACCTTTAATTTTTTCTTTATTTATTAATTTGGATAATTCATTTTCATTCGTGCATTGATAGAAGTAGCCTCTATCTTTAAATTCTTTTAAAAATTTATCCATAAGTCTATAGTTCCACAATATACATTATTTAATAAAAAAAAATAAGAATGGATAAGATTTATACAGCAATGGGTTTAATGAGTGGTACTTCATCAGATGGAGTAGATGTATCCATAATTAAGTCAGATGGTAATCAAGAATTTTCAATATTAATCGATAAATATTTTCAATATGATGAGGAATTAACTCAAAAAATACTTAAAATTAGGGATAAAATCTTAAGTCCAGATGATTTAACCAAATATCAAGTTGAAATCAAAGATTTAGAAAGAGAAATAACTTTATTTCATTTTAAGGCTGTTAATAAGAGCCTTGAATTATCAAAATCTGATATTGATTTAATTGGTTTCCATGGTCAAACAATATTTCATGCTCCAGAAAAAAAAATTACAAAACAATTAGGTGACGGATGGCTACTATCTCAATTAACGAAAAAGAAAGTTATTTATAATTTTAGACAAAATGATTTAGAAAATGGAGGGCAGGGCGCTCCTTTAGCGCCAATCTTTCATAATGCTTTAGCTAATGAATTAAATAAAAAATTTAATTTAGGTTTTCCAATGAATATTCTTAATATTGGAGGTATTTCTAATGTTACCTCTACAANAGAATATNATAATTTGGATTTAGNANAAAAAATTTNTGCCTGTGATATNGGACCTGGNAATTGTTTGATAGACGANTGGATGAGAAAAAATTCAAAAAAAGNGTATGACAAAGAAGGTTTAGTAGCAAGATCTGGAAAAANAGANAAANTAATTTTAAATCAAGCTTTGGACAATTTTACTGAACAATCTAATTTTGAAAAATCTTTAGATATTAAAAATTTTGATATTTTTTTTGCAAAAGGACTTTCATTAGAGGATGGTGCTGCAACCATTACTGATTTTACCGCTAAATTAATTTCTAATGGAATGAGTTTTATTCACAATAAGAATAATTCTCAAAAAAGTAAATGGTTAGTATGTGGGGGAGGAAGAAAAAATAAATATCTCTTAGATAGTATAAAAAGTAATTTTGATGATATAGATCTTAATTCAATTGATCAATATGAATTAGATGGAGACTTTATTGAGTCTCAAGCTTTTGCTTTTTTAGCTATAAGATCACTAAAAGGTATG
>FUFK010049124.1_pt1 | contig 11206 bp, 10 predicted proteins | sample 1021851 | NCBI WGS metagenome assembly FUFK01 (sample SAMEA51879418, study PRJEB19060) | metagenome
ATTGTGTAGGGGCGTTCTGTTCCCCAGCATTAATTACATACATAACTTACTAAGACTTTTAAAATAGTATCNTNTTTGACTTCAATCCAATCTGACTCNTCATTACCAACAAANGANGGTTCTCCTTCACCCATTGGTAATTTAAAGTAAAAATCAGTTAAATATTTGAATTTTAGATTTTTACAATCTACTTCATGATGAATTATGCTAGATTTTTCTCCGTAATCATTAAAATCTGAATATTCATGCATTTTAATAAAAAAGATTTTATCTCCTTTTTGATTAATCGAATTTTTATCAATAAAGAAGATATTTCCCTCGTCAGTTTTAAGAATTTGTTCCCATTCAAATTCAGATGAAGAAGCATTTGAAATTCCAGAAAATAAAAAAATAAAAAAAATAAGTAATCTTTTCATAAAATNNAAAAGGGGCGTTCTGTTGCCCGGCCGCCCCAAAGCCGCGCTTACCTAATTAGATTAAGCAGCGAGTGCTAATTCATTATCGTTAGCAATTATTTTAAGTTTCTATGTCGAAGAAACGCTTACAACGAGCAAAAACTATATCCTTCAGAGCACGTCAAACCTATATCACCCCCATAAAAATTTTTATGGTGGAGGTGTCGGGTACCGCCCCCGAGTCCGATACACCTATTACATATAGCGTTTATTGCTATAGTTGATAAACAACGAAGATAATATAGTCTAATAAATGAATCCTTTAAACACCTATGAAGAAAAAAATCACTAAAGTGCCAAAATTTAAAGATTTTAAAACTACNAGAGCTACTTCATCTGCTTTAGAAAAAATNCTATATAAACAAATCCCAATTTTAGACCATGGTTTCATAAGGGTTATTGATTACATGGGAACAGATCAGTCAATAGTCCAAGCAGCCAGAGTCTCCTANGGTGAGGGAACAAAAAAATTACGTGAGGACCGTGGTCTTATTAGATATCTTTTAAGTCACTGGCATACAACTCCGTTTGAGATGTGTGAAATTAAGTTTCATATTAAACTNCCTATTTTTGTTGCTAGACAATGGATTAGACACAGAACTGCAAATGTAAATGAATACTCTGCGAGATATTCAGTATTAGATAAAGAGTTTTATGTTCCAGAAATGGATCAACTTGGATCTCAATCCACTACAAACAAGCAAGGGAGATCAAATACTTTAGATAAAAAGTTTGCAAAACAAGCCCAAGATTTAATTCAAAAGAATTCTGAACAACTCTATGATGACTACCAAAATTTATTGAATGGTAAGCTTTTGAATAANGATGAATACGTTGAAGGGGAGGGNNTAGCTAGAGAACTAGCTCGAACAACTCTTCCATTAAATTATTACACACAGTGGTATTGGAAAGTAGACCTTCATAATCTTATGCATTTTTTAAGATTACGAGCAGATAGTCATGCTCAGTATGAAATACAAATTTATGCTGAAAAAATGGTTGAAATTTTAAAAAAGTGGGTACCTTTAACATACGAAGCTTTTGAAGATTACCGTTCGGACTCATTCCAACTCTCTAAAGAGGCTATGAAAATTGTTAAAGATAAATTAGCGAATAAAAAAATTAAGAAGTCTAATTATAAGCTATCACCAAGAGAGCTCAGAGAATTAGAAATAAAGTTTAATATTAAATTATCTTAACTTTGAAATTTTTTTGTAATTGCGTTTGTTATATTTTCAAATTTTAGAGAATAATCATCTTTATAATCAAAACAATAAGGCTTTCCGTCATCACAACTTTTAGGGATATTTAAATTAAAAGGAAGTTCTTCAATTAAATTTATATTTTCTTTGAGTAGTAGAGACTTAGTCTTTGACTCACCAAAAATATATTTTTTTTCATTTTGTTCTTCTAAATAAGACATATTTTCAACTACACCAAGTATTGGAACATTAACCTTGATAAACATATTAATACCTCTGATGACATCTTTTAAAGATAGAAGCTGTGGAGTTGTAATAATAAGAGTTCCATCCAGTTTGAGCTTTTGAGACATTGATATTTGTACATCTCCGGTACCAGGGGGAAAATCAACAATTAAATAGTCTAAATCACCCCAAATTGTCTTGTTAATAAGCCCATCAAGCCCTTTTGCTAACATTGGTCCTCGCCAAACAATCGCTTGTTCTTCATTGACAAGAAAACCTATTGACATTGCTTTAATCCCAAATACTTCAAAGGGTAAAAACTTCCCATCTTCAACTTTAGGTTCCTTATCTCCGATGCCAAGTAATGTTGGGACACTAGGTCCATAAATGTCTGCGTCTAAAAGGCCAACTTTGTATCCTTGGTTTGCTAAAGTTATAGCGATATTGCAAGCTACAGTTGATTTACCAACACCACCTTTACAGCTTGATATTCCAAAACAAGTCTTGATATTCATATATTAAACACTACATATAATGTATCGTGAACAAAAACAAATTTAAAATTTTTGCACTTGATGGTCCATGGGGGCCTTCATCAGGGAACAATAATAGAGGTTCCGGCGGTTTCTCAGGTGGTAACAACGATTCAATTGATGACCTTCTCAAAGATTTAAAGAATAAATACAAAATTAAAATGCCTTTTAAAGGTGGTTTTAAGGGTGTTTCATTTTTAATANTAATAGCTTTTNTAATTTGGCTTGCNACAGGTTTTTATAGAGTTGAGCCTGANGAACAAGGGGTTGAACTACTTTTTGGTAAATGGAATGAAAGTACAACAGATCCAGGGCTNCATTATTTTTTCCCAACACCTATAGGAAAAGTCTTAACTCCNAAAGTTGAGGCAATCAGGAAAATTAATGTTGGTTTTAGATCCAATGGTAATTCTACTAGAGATGTACTCGAAGAAAGTATGATGTTAACATCCGACCAAAATATATCTGATTTAGANTATACAGTNCTTTATAGAATTAAAGATGCTGGGCAGTTTTTATTTAATTTAAGAGACCCTGAAGAAACAGTAAAAGTTATATCTGAAAGTGTTTTAAGAGAAGTTGTCGGTCAGACTAACTTAGAAGGCCTACTAACCGTATCTAGACAATCAGTTGAAAGAGACTCAAGATCTTTACTACAAGAACTTTTGGATGAATATGAAGTTGGAATACTAATTCAATCTATACAATTACAAGACGTTAACCCCCCAAGAGAGGTTATAGATGCATTTGATGATGTTCAAAAAGCAAGACAGGATAAGGAGAGAACAGTCAACCAAGCAGAGGCTTACAGTAACAGAATTGTGCCTGAGGCAAGAGGTGAAGCTGAAAAAATACTCCAAGAGGCAGAGGGTTATAAAAATAAACTAATTAAACAAGCTGAAGGTGAAGCAAGTAGATTTCTTCAAGTGTTAGACACATATGAGCAATCTAAAGAGACAACAAAAAAAAGAATTTATTTAGAAACATTAAGAGACGTCCTGTCAGGATCTAGTAAAATAATGATTGATCAGAATTCTGGTAACGGAGTTGTTCCGTATTTGCCTTTAAACGAGTTAAACAAGAGCAAGCAGACAGGTAGCAACTAATGAAAATGAGAAACTATATTATTGTTGGATTATCTTTCTTCTTTATCTTGTTTGCATCAGGCTTTTTCTTTGTTGTTGATCAAACAAAACAAGTAATTGTTTTGCAATTTGGTGAACCGCGTGCTGTGCATCAATCACCTGGTTTGAAATTTAAACTACCATTTATCCAAAACGTTGTTTACTACGACAGTAGGGTTTTAAACTTAGATCCTGCTCAAGAAGAGGTAATACTAAGAGACCAAAAGCGTATTGTGGTCGACTCAATAGTCAGATATATGATTAAAGATCCTTTAAAGTTTTTTCAAACAACNAGAACAGAGTTAGCCCTTAATGATCGTTTGGGTAGAATAGTAAACTCATCTGTAAGAGGTGTAATAGCTCAGTATCAATTAAATGATTTGTTATCTGATGATCGTGATAAAATTATGGCTGAGATTTTTGAAAATGTTCGTGAAGATCAAGATACCTTTGGTATTGAAATTGTTGACCTGAGGCTAAAAAGAACAGAACTTACNCCAGANGTTCAATCTAACGTGTTTGACAGGATGAGAACTGAAAGAGAAAGAGAAGCAAATTTATTAAGAGCGGAAGGTCANGANATCTCNCAAAAAATTAAGGCNACNGCNGATAGAGAGAAAATTGANATTATNGCTGANGCAGAAAAACAATCTAATATNTTAAAAGGTGAAGGTGANGCTGCAAGAAACCAAATTTTAAATGAGGCTTTTGCAAAAGACCCTGAATTTTTTGAATTTATTAGATCAATGGAAGCATACGCAGATACTTTTAAAGACGGAACAACTACTATGGTCATTTCTCCTGATAGTGACTTCTTTGAGTACTTTGAAAACTCTGAGGGCGCCAACTAAATAAAATTTTTAAATGAAAAGACACTTAGTTTTATCTCTTTTCAGTATATTTTTTATAATCCAAAGTGCATCAGCACAATTTGAGAGAGGTTATGCAGATTTAGTTGATGAACTTCTACCTTCAGTTGTAAGTATTGCTACTAGTCAAACCGTAGAAAGACAAACTAGGCAATTACCTGAATTACCAGAAGGCCATCCGTTCAATGATATGTTTGATGATTTTTTTGGCAATCAAATGCCAAAACGTGAAAATCTAACNGGTCTTGGGTCAGGATTTATTATTAGCGATGAAGGTTATGTAGTAACAAATAATCACGTAATAAGTGGAGCAGATCAGATTACTGTAATTTTCAATAATGGAATCGATGANGTTCCTGCAGAACTTGTTGGAACTGACCCAAAAACTGACATAGCTGTTTTAAAAATTGACCCCTCAACTGTTNNNATNCAAAGTGTTAANTGGGGAGACTCNGATTTNTCAAGAGTTGGAGATATTGTNCTAGCTATTGGNAACCCTNTNGGTTTAGGNGGAACTGTAACTTCAGGAATAATATCATCTATAAATAGAGATATAGGTGGAGGCCCTTACGTNGACTTTATACAAACTGATGCACCAATCAATAGAGGTAACTCCGGTGGACCTTTATTTAATTTAGATGGAGAGGTAATTGGAATTAATTCAATGATNATCTCNCAAACAGGTGGAAGTGTNGGCTTAGGTTTTTCTATTCCCTCTCAAACAGCAAAATTAATTGTTGAACAAATAATCTCATTTGGTCAGGCAAAAAGAGGAAGACTTGGTGTTCAAATTCAAGATTTAACTGAAGAATTTTCCGAGAGTTTAGGCTATGACTCAACNGAGGGAGCATTTGTTGCTTCTGTNGAACCAAATAGCCCTGCTGCGTTATCAAACATTCAAGCTGGAGATATAATAATTGAGTTTAATAATCAAAAAATTACATCATTTAAAGATTTACCTAAAGTTGTTGCAGAAACTCCAATAGATAGTGAGGTAATTGTTAAAGTTTGGAGAAACGGAGAAATTTTAGATATTCCGGTAAAGGTTGGTGAATTAGAAGAGGGCCGCAAACTTGCTAAAAATGATGGAGTTTATCTAGAAGAGTTAGATATTACTGTTCTAGAGTTGACAATTGATACTATAGACTCATTAGGATTAGACTCAAAAACTAAAGGTATTTTGGTCACAGAAGTAGGAGATAAAAACGAAAATCTTTTAAAGAATGATGTTATTATCCAAGTATCCAGTGAAAAAATTACAGATATTAGTTCTTTTGANANGATNATATCTAATAGTATTAATTTGAANCGAGATAAATTGTTATTAAGAGTTATTAGAGATGGTAATGAATTTTGGTTAATAAACCCATTCGTTATTGAATAAATTTCTTTTTGTTGTAGGTCCCACTTGTTCAGGTAAAAATGATTACGCATATGAANTATCAAAATTAATAGACATAGAAGTTATTAATGCTGATAGTATACAAGTATATAAACAACTAAAGATTTTATCAAATAGACCCACAGAACAAGAATTAAAGATAGTACCTCATCATCTCTATGGACATGTCAATAATAAAGAATATTCAGTCAATCATTGGATAGATGAAGTTAAACAAGTAATCAAAAATATTCAAAGTAGAAATAAAATACCTGTGTTTGTTGGTGGTACTGGATTTTATATTCAATCACTAATAGAGGGATTATCAATGATGCCTTCAATTAGTCATAAATTTAAAAAACATGCAGAGGATTTATTTTTAGAAAAAGGCCCAGATCATTGTCTTAATATTTTAGAAAAATATTATAAAGAAAAAATTTTCCCAAAAGATAAACAAAGATTATTAAGCCGTTTAGCTTTTTGCTTAGAGTATAATGATACAATGGAAAATAATTATGGTAGTAAAGCACCAATCACTCCTAATTCACTTGTTATCCAAGTTACAAAACCCAAGAAAGATCTTTATGAAAAAGCAGAATTAAGATTTCATCAAATGATAAACAAGGGCGCTTTAGAAGAGGTTAAATCACTTTATGAAAATAAAAAAATATCAAAAACTCTCTATAAAGCTCATGGTCTACCAGAATTGCTATCTTGTGTTAGAAATAAATTAAGTTTAGATGAGGCTATTTATTTAGGAATTAAAAATACCAAGAGGTATATTAAAAGACAGTTTACATGGTGGAATAACCAAAAATTTAGCCAACTTAATTTGAGAATAAACTATAAAAAAAGCTTCCCTAAAGATTCAATTGAAAATATAAGTATATACCTAAATGANNAATGAAANCGAATTCACGGGAGCNGATATTTTACTCAAAGCCCTTAAAGACCAAGAGGTTGATACAATCTTTGGNTATCCAGGNGGAGCTGTTCTTCCCATTTATGATGCAATATTTGGCCAAAACTTTTTAAAACATGTNTTAGTAAGGCAAGAGGCTGGTGCAGTTCATGCAGCAGAGGGCTATGCTAGATCAAGTGGGAAAGTAGGTGTGTTATTGGTAACTTCNGGTCCAGGTGTGACCAATGTTGTTACNGGATTAACTGATGCATTGATGGATAGNATTCCAATTGTCTGTATNAGTGGACAAGTCCCNTCNCATTTAATAGGAACAGATGCATTTCAGGAATGTGATACAACTGGAATTACAAGACCTTGTACTAAACATAATTATTTAGTAAAGGATGTAAGTAAACTCTCTGAAACTATCCATGAGGCATTTAAAATTGCTAGCTCTGGTAGACCTGGTCCTGTATTAATAGATATTCCTAAAGATGTTCAGTTTGCAAAGTCAAAATATATATCAAAGAAAGATATTAGTTTTAGAGAGCACAGAATTAAAGCTGGTTCCAAAAATGTTGATAAAATTTTTGTCGAAGAATTAGTAAATCATATTAAAAAATCCGAGAGACCTATATTTTATGTTGGAGGTGGTTGTTTAAATTCAGGCCATCAAGCTAGCCAAGANCTTATTAAACTTGTAAACAAAACCAATATTCCAATTACAACAACTCTTCATGGATTGGGATGCTTTCCAGGTGANGATAAAAGTTCACTTGGGATGTTAGGCATGCATGGAAATTANGAAGCTAACTTGGCCATGAATAAATGTGATTTGATGATTAATGTTGGAGCAAGATTTGATGACCGTGTTACAGGCAGATTAGATGCTTTTTCTCCAGACTCTATAAAATTCCATATAGATATTGATCAAAGTTCAATCAATAAAAACGTTAAAGTCAATTTTCATACTAATACTGATATTACTCTAACACTTAAAGAAATTAACTCATTTATAGACNCCAATAACATTGATTTTNGNGNNAAAGATTANAGTAATTGGTGGGGTCAAATTAATGAATGGAGAAANAAAGAATGNCTCCATTANGAACAAGGCGATGAAGTGATCAANCCACANCATGCTATTTCNAGACTTTANGAATTAACAAAACAAAAAGACACNTTTGTTACTACAGAAGTTGGTCANCATCAAATGTGGGCAGCTCAATANTATAAGTTTTCAANACCAAACAGATGGATTACATCAGGTGGNTTAGGNACAATGGGTTTCGGTATGCCTGCCGCAGTCGGTGCACAAATGGCAAATCCAGACTCACTAGTTATAGATATAGCTGGTGAGGCGTCTTTTCTTATGAATATCCAAGAAATAGCTACAGCTGTTCAATATAAGTTACCAATCAAAATTTTTATATTAAATAATGAATATATGGGAATGGTTAGACAGTGGCAGGAACTATTACATGGTAGTAGATANTCAGAGAGTTANGTGGATGCCCTTCCTGATTTTAAAAAATTAGCAGAGAGTTTCAATGCTGTTGGAGTTAGGGCAAAAAATATTTCTGAATTAGATGATACAATTAATGAAATGATTTCAATTGACAGGCCAGTTATAGCCGATATTTGGGTAGATAAAAAAGAAAATTGTTTTCCTATGATACCAAGTGGAGCTGCNCANCANGAAATGTTACTATCTAAATANGATAAAGAAAANCCTGAAAATCAGGAAAAAGGAAAAGTACTAGTTTAATATNNTTNTCATAATGTCCTCTACNTCAGTTTATCCTACACCTATAAANNCNTTTAAACAGTCTAAGAGAAGCGTTCTTTCTGTTATTGTTGATAACGAACCTGGTATTCTTGCACGTATAGTAGGTTTATTTTCAGGAAGAGGGTACAATATTGAAGCATTAAACGTAACAGTTGTAGATGTTAATAAAAATCTTTCTCGAATTACTATAGAAACTTTAGGAGAAGAAAAAGTAATTAGTCAAATTATAGCACAACTAGAAAAACTTGTTCCNGTTCATAGCGCCACTAATTTAGCANACTTAAGTGAGTCTTATGAGGCAGAAATTTGCCTAGTTAAAATCGAATTTGAAAATGAGGAACAAGATCAAAAAATACTCAATTTTGCAGATATTTATCGTTCAAGAACTGTTCAAAAAAGACAAAATATTGTTGTTTATGAAATATCAGGCACAAGNGAGCGAATAAACAAATTTTTAGATGACTTAGACACAATCGGTGGTATAAAAGTCGAATTAGTTCGAAGTGGGCCTATAGGGCTCGGAATATAACGTTTTTAGGGGGTAATATGAAGGTTTATTACGAACAAGATGCTGATTTTAACATTATAAAAGACAAAAAAATTGTAATAATAGGTTTTGGATCGCAAGGTCATGCTCATGCATTAAACTTAAAAGACTCTGGGGCTTCTAATGTGGTTGTGGGATTGAGGGAAGGTTCTTCATCAATTGAAAAAGCAAAAAATGTTGGCTTAAAAACTCAAACACCTGCAGATGCAGTAAAGGATGCAGATATTGTAATGNTCTTAGCTCCTGATGAAAATCANCAAGAAATTTATCAAACTCAAATCCACGACAATATAAAAAACGGTGCTGCTTTAGCATTTGCTCATGGTTTAAATATTCATTTTCAACTNATTACNGCNAGAGAAGATTTAGACGTTTTTATGGTCGCTCCAAAAGGCCCAGGTCATACTGTAAGAGGTGAGTATCTTAAAGGTGGTGGAGTACCATGTTTACTTGCAGTAGACAAAAATGTAAGTGGTAATGCAAAAGAAATTGGTCTTGCGTATGCTTCTGCTTTGGGTGGAGGTAAATCNGGTATNATTGAAACTACATTTAAAGAGGAATGNGANACAGATTTATTTGGTGANCAAACAGTTCTNTGTGGAGGGTTAATGTCTCTTGTAAGAAANGGTTTTGAAACTCTTGTTGANGCTGGTTATGCNCCTGAAATGGCCTATTTCGAATGTTTACATGAAGTAAAATTAATTGTTGATCTAATGTATGAAGGTGGCATGGCTAATATGAGGTATTCTATATCTAATACAGCTGAATACGGTGATTATACNAGAGGCCCAAGAGTAGTTCCTAACGAAGCTACTAAAGCTGAAATGAAAAAAGTTTTAAGTGAAATACAAGATGGTACTTTCACAAAAGAATGGATGGCTGAACATAAGTCAGGGCAAATTAAGTTTAAACAAATGAGAGACCAAGGTGCAAAGCANCAAATTGAAGAGGTAGGAGCTAAATTAAGGTCTATGATGCCATGGATAGCATCNAATAAACTTGTAAAGGATATCTAATATTGCCTGATAAAGTATTAATATTTGATACTACTCTTAGAGACGGGGAGCAGTCACCTGGGGCTTCGATGAATCAAGAAGAAAAACTCTCTATTGCTAGACTATTGGAAGAGTTAAAAGTTGATATAATTGAGGCTGGTTTCCCAATAGCTTCTAAAGGTGATTTTAATTCAGTTCAAGCAATTGCAAGTGAAATTAAGGACTGCCAGATAGCCGGATTAGCTAGGGCAAAACATGAGGATATTGAAACAGCTTGGAATGCTGTAAAAAAAGCAAAAAATCCAAGAATTCACACTTTTATTGCCACAAGTCCAATTCATATGAAGTTTAAACTCAAGTTAACTGAAGAGGAGGTCTTAGAAAAAATTAAAGATAGCGTATCATTTGCGAGAAATTTATGCCCTAACATTGAGTGGAGTTGTGAAGATGGTGGGAGGTCCTCAATTGATTTTCTATATAAATGTATAGAGTTAGCTATTGATAGCGGAGCATCTACAATAAATATTCCTGATACAGTTGGTTATACCTTACCATTTGAATTCGGAGAGATTATAAAAAAAGTTAAAAATAATGTTCCTAATATTGATAAAGCAATAATTTCTGTTCATTGTCATAATGATTTGGGGTTAGCGGTTGCAAATTCTCTAAATGCAGTTGAAAATGGTGCAAGACAAATTGAATGCACAATAAATGGATTAGGAGAAAGAGCAGGTAACGCCGCACTAGAAGAAGTAGTAATGGCTATGAAGGTCAGATCAGATCTTTTAAAAGTCCAATCTAATGTCAATACGAGTGCCATTTCAAAAACTTCAAAACTTGTATCATCAATAACAGGTTTTCCTGTTCAGCCTAATAAAGCAATTGTCGGCGCTAATGCTTTTGCTCATGAGTCAGGAATTCACCAAGACGGAGTCTTAAAAAATGTTCAAACTTATGAAATTATGTCACCGGAAACGATTGGTTTAAAGAAATCAAGTTTGGTGCTTGGTAAACATTCTGGAAAGCATGCATTCAAAGAAAAATTAAAAATTCTAGGATATGAAGTAGGTGATAATTACATCAATGAGATTTTTGAAAAATTCAAACTTTTAGCTGATAAGAAGAAAGATGTTTATGATGAGGATATTATAGCTCTGGTAGATGATACCCATTTTAACAAATCAA
>FUFK010067537.1_pt1 | contig 11206 bp, 7 predicted proteins | sample 1021851 | NCBI WGS metagenome assembly FUFK01 (sample SAMEA51879418, study PRJEB19060) | metagenome
TCGTATTTGTCTGAAACTTTCTTGTAGAAAAAAACTTTTTTAATTGTTTTCTTGTCAATCATCTCGCCTTTCATCAAATCGCTCCAACCAATCACAGCGTCAAACATTCTTTGTGATATTGGGCGCACAATATTTTTATGCTCTTGCTTCTCGTACCATAGCCCTTGATTACGACACTCTTGTTCAAGATTATTTAAAACATATCTGTCTCTGCCTAGCAGCAACCAATTGCCTGTGCTCAGGTCAACGCTTTGTATGTTTTGATGATATTTTAAAACACCCTCTTCTTCTTGTGACTCCCATTCTTTTTGTATTCTATTTTTAGTAACTGTAATTATTTGTTGCGCAAAATTTTGTACTTTCTTTTTGACTCGATATGATTGAGGTAAAACTATTTTTGTTCCAGGATAATCTATAAATCTTTCAACATCTGCACCAAGCCACCTGTATATNGCTTGGTCATCGTCACCTGCTAGATACAATCTTTTTGCTGTCGATGCAAAGTGTTCAACCATCGCCCACTGCAACGGTGTCAAGTCTTGTGCCTCATCAATAAACACAACCTCAAGAGCGGGCAGCAAGTTATCATTGACTGCTTCGTACAACATGTCCGTGTAGTCAATATAACGATTGACTTGTTTAAACTCTTCGTAGGCCGTTGACACGTGTTCGAGATATTTCCAGTCAACCATCGTTGTATCCACATATTTTCGATAATGCTCTTCTAACGATATGCCTCGTGCTCTGGCTAGGTTGTGATGATTTAAATAAATATTATCTGACATGCCGGTCTCAGTATCAACCACTAGTTTTGCCTTTAGTCCAATCTTGTCACCAAACGATTTGAACTGAGGCTTGCCCATAACCGTTCGCCCCTCTTGGTTAATAGAATGATAGCCACAAGAATGCAGTGTTGAAAACCACTTAAAACTTTTTTTATCTAAATTAAATTTTTTTATTGCCCTGTCTCTTGCCTCGTTTGCTGCTTTACGTGTAAAAGAAAAATACCCTATGTTTTCTATCGGTACACTCTCCATTTCTTTTTCTACGTACTCAAGGAGAGTTGTTGTTTTTCCTGTTCCAGGTGGACCGAGTAGTTTAACAATCTCTGCCACTAGTAAGACTCTTTCTCTTTCATGTCAGGTATTGCAACTTCNACGCCCTCCATGTCATCAACAAACTCTGGTATGACCCACACTTTTAAAAATGCATCGCCATCTGGTTTTGACACACGAAGTGTTTTCTTTGTGCCTTTGAGTTCTTGTTCAATGATGCGAACCATTTTGTTTCTTTGAAACACCGTAAACTTTTTCTTCTGCAAAAACTCTTCAAGATCTTTTAGTAAGAAGTGATGTTTGCGATCTTGGTTGGCCTCACGATTCAGCCATGGCTTACCGAGGGTTATCTCTTCTTTTGTTTCTGCTGCACCTTTGCTGGTGCACCATTCTTTAAGATACTCAATAAACTGCTCTGTGTTGCTNACACCTTTGATCGGTGTCGATGTTGCGTTGCTTAAGATCGTGCTGATNTTTTCTGTCCATCTNGGNACAGGTATTATNTTTGGCATGATACTTAANTGNTCCATACAACGTCTTTGAAAACGTATTTGGTTTTGCAAATCCTCTGTCTCCAACTCCAATGGTTTGTCAACACCATCCAAAGATAAAAACCACAACGGTGGTTCTGATCCATACTTTTCTAGTCCTGTTGGTGCAACATCTAAATCTGTTTCNCCTTTGCCAAACTTTCTTCTAAAACATTCTCGACGATTNCAGTTTGAACAAAGAGGTTCTTTATTACACGCATAGTCGTATTCTTTTTTNGACACAGATTGTTCTATCTTTTGCACTTGNCCTTGTGACAAAGGGGGATCACACATCTGATTATTGACATTTAAAAGTTCAGATAAAAATTCTGTCTTACCAGACTTTTTAAAATACACAGCGACGTTTGTCATGGTTTCGTCTCGTCCGCCCTCTGGCACACCATTGTGATACAAAGTATTCAAACATGGTGGACCATCTTCAAAATGATCGGGTTGTTTAATGTACTCTACATCCGCGTTGTTCTGCGCATAAGTCAAATACGTAGAATAGAATGATTCTAAACTACAAGGATTGCCCTCGTCGTCTAGTGCGCAACGGGTGCTATTGTCCCCACCAAAGTATGGTAGGTTTAAATAGTTTCCGGTTTGCCCCTTGTCCAATAACAACTTAACTTGTTTTGGAAAAATTTCTGAGCCCGCACAACCTAGAAAAGAAGCAAACTCTTTTAATCTAGATTGCACGAGACTCGCTTTCACAGGGACAGTGAAAAACATAAAGACATGTGCACCACCGCTCTTTGATTTAAAAACAATTAGCGGTAGTTGTTTGTCTCGAATCTTTTGAATTAATTTTTTGTGGTCAAAGCCATTGTATTTGTCAATATCAATACAGCCCCAACGACACTCGTTGTTTTCGTCAATTGGTATGATACCTAAACTGTTTGTGCCGTTAAGATGATCTTCCCACAGTTTATCTGGTAAACCGTCAGGCTGTCTTATAATCTTATTGTCCCCCTGCAGTTTACCTGCATCGTTGGTATCAGAGGGTATAAATTTACCGTAGGCAACATTCAGCCCTCTAAATATTTCTTTAAATTTCTCTATGTCCATTCTGTCCCTTTATATAAAAAGGGCGGCCGAAGCCGCCCTTGTTTTAGTAAGATGAAGAAGACGCTGTCTGCGTTTCTTCTTCATGGGACACTTTCACAGTGTTCTTACTGACACCTTGTGAAAATAGTTTCGCTGCGTCGTACGTTCCTTTGTCTTGTACGGGCCCAACTTTTTGGATGTCCCAACCAAACCACGTGCCCTTTGCATTGGACTGCGGTACGGTTCTCAGCTTNTAGATGTGACTATAAGAAGGAGGNGTAAACGGTCCTTCTTTNCCTTGCATCTTNATGCCGAGCATCATGGAGTTCCACTTNCGTGAAACTTTTCTTTGGGTAGCTTTCATNGTTATAAGNGCTTGCTCGTAACCATCCTCACCAACAACCAAAACATAGTGATTGGCTGTTTCATCAATCACGTTACCGTTAGGTAATCTGTTTTGAAAGTTAGCATCTCTTGGTGCTTGACTGATATCATAGTCAGCATCATGGACTGCCACTGGTGCACCGCTGCCTTTNCCACGTTCGCCCCACTCTATAAACTCTCGTTTATAGTGGCAAGGTATTACATCAATACCTTGTTCTCCATCAAAGAGTGTGCCAGAGACAGTATTGTAAATCATGCCCGGTTCAGCATTCTCTACATAATTATTACTTGTCTTGTTACACTGCGGAGATAATTGACTCAACACTTTCAAAAATGGAAGTGCCAGATCATCGGCGGAACTTACGTTCTCGAGGCCGCTCTGTGTTTGTGCATCTGCCATGAACATACTTTCATCGACAGCTGCTATTGCGTTGTTCGTTTTCTTTTGAACTTTATTCATTGTTATTTTTTCCTTGTTACTTTTGCTTGCCTACCAACAAACGTTTTGAAAATCTCCTCGGGAGGTAGGTCTGCACCTTTTTCGTGCAGTTCCCGAAGAGTTGCTTTTAGGGTCATGGGTTCAACTTTTAAATCTTGCTGAACCTCATACCCATTGGCGGTGGCTAACTTGGAAAACTCCAATGCCTTTCCGTCTTCGTTACGACCGAACCTTGCAGATATTTCGTTCTTGATAATATCTCCAAGATTATTGTCACGAAGCCATTGATACGCCGTTGCCCGTTGATCAGGGTCCTTTGGTATCGTAATTCCGTAAAAATTTTTTATTTCGATGGAGCTCCCATCGTTTAATTTTAATTGTGTNAAGTTTTTTTCTTGCATGATNGCAGGTATTTTNTCGTTNCGNATACTTAACATCTCNTCNTTTANNTNCTTCAATTGANCCTCNAGAGTAGAAGCTTCGTTCTCAAGATCGACCAATCTTTGACAGCAATCAGCTAAGTTTAANAGACCAGNATCGTTCACTCTNTCCAACTGGTCTTGTTCAAAATCTATNTCATTTATTTCATTCATTCTCTTTCTCCTTGTTATATAAATCTACCGATAGCGGATAATACTTACTTGCGATTCGATCCCATTTAAGTAACTTAAATTTTCCATTGTTAGATTCTGATGCCACCACGGATGCAACAGCAATAATGGCAGGATCCCCAACAAGTAATAAAAAATCTTCATCGTTAAATTTTTCTAGTTTCTTTCTTAATTTATGTATTAACGAACCAGCACTATAAACGAGTTGAGCACGTTCTGTAAATAAAAATTTTACTTCTCCAAAAGATAACGCTTTCATTACGTTATATCTTGGATTGCCCTCGGCTGTGCCGGGTGGCTCTTGAATACAGTATACGGTCATAAATACTTTCTTGACAATTAATATACATATGATTATATGTCATTTCAAGAAAGAAATATATAATTAATAATAAAGTTAGAATTGGGCGGTGGGATGGCACAAAAACTTAACTACAGGTTCAAAACTGAACCTTATCAGCATCAGCTTGACGCGTTGTCAGCGAGCTATAAAAAGAAAGTATATGCTTTGTTCTGTGAAATGGGGACAGGCAAATCAAAGATATTATTAGACAACATTGCAATGTTGTTTGATGCGGGCAAACTTAACGGCGCACTAATCGTTGCACCAAAAGGTGTGTACAAAAACTGGATAGCACAAGAGATACCAACACATTTACCTGACCATATACAATGTCGAACGTTTCAATGGGTTGCTCCATCATCACGAACCAAAGAAGATCAAGAACTGTTGAGTCAATTGTATCAAGACACACGTGATCCGTCGTTGACTTTGTTTGTCATGAACATCGAAGCGTTCTCTTCTAAACCTGGACTTGAAGAAGCCACTAAGTTTTTATCTGCATATCGTGCGATGATGGCAATCGATGAAAGCACAACAATAAAAACACCNTCTGCTAAACGNACCAAAAATGTCATAGCAGTNAGTCGTTATGCGTATTACAAACGAATCATGACCGGCAGTCCTGTCACCAAAAGCCCTCTTGATTTGTATTCACAGTGTGAGTTTTTAGATCCTGACTTACTNGGTCACAGCTCGTACTATACGTTTCGTGCACGCTATGCGAATATGCAAACAATTAACGTTGGCGGTCGTTCGGTGAGCATTGTCAGACCAAACAACAGTTACCGTAATCTTGGTGAGCTGTCAGATACCGTTGGCCGTTTTTCGTATAGAATACTCAAAGAAGATTGTTTGGATTTACCTGACAAGGTATTTGAAAAACGAATCGTTGAGCTGACCAAAGAACAAAAGAAAGCATACGACATGATGCGAACGATCGCACTTGCNGAACTTGACGGCAAAGTTTGTTCAACCATGAATGTGTTNACACAGTTGCTTCGATTNCATCANATAACTTGTGGCCATTTTAAGGCAGATGATGGCACGATTAAGCACCTAAAAAACAATCGACTCGATGAATTGATGTCATTGTTAGAAGAGACAGAGGGTAAAGTCATAATCTGGGCAAACTATGTAGAAGACATAAAAAATATAGTCGCGACTCTGAAAAAAACGCACGGAGAGGCCTCTACAGTCGAATATCACGGTGCAGTGGACCAAAGGGTTCGCCAGAAGCAAATTGCTCTATTTCAAGAGAAAAACGGCCCTGCGCGCTATTTCGTAGGAAACCCACAGACGGGCGGCTATGGAATNACGCTTACAGCTGCAAACACGGTAGTATACTACTCTAACAATTACGATCTTGAAAAAAGACTACAATCTGAAGACCGAGCACACAGAATAGGACAAACAAATAAGGTCACCTATGTTGACCTGATATGTGAAAAGACTGTTGATGAAAAAATTGTAAAAGCGTTGCGTAATAAAATTAATGTGGCGAATGAAATACTCGGCGAAGATTTGAAGAGTTGGATTTAAAGTATCTCTGCGATAAAATAGATAATACCAAGAACAATGGATATGGCTGCAAACGATGCAGCAGCACCCATAAACCACGTCATCATCTGACGCAGCTCGAATGTATGTTTGTTAATGCGCTCCTGGTGGCTGTTTAAATTATCTAGCTTCTCTTCGAATATTTTATAACGAAGCTCGCACTCTTTTAAATGAGCCTCAAGCGCATACTTTGTATCTTGGTCACTCATTATAGTCCATCTCCAAATCTTCGTCCATTGTATCGACTGAAAATTTCTCTCAATCTATCTATGTCTAAAAATTCTGTCAACGGTATATTTCTCTCTCTAAGATTTCTTTTAAATCTTGCATCGTTTGTAATAGTTGTAAAACTGTCTGCTAAAAAAGTTCCTCTAAAAACAATGGCTCTATCTTTTTTGGTAAACCCAGCTCGTCGTTCAATCAAAGGNAATATNAATTTTTTNTCAAAACCAAGTTTTTGTGCATCATCAAATACTTTTCTAATTTCACCAAAGTTTTCAAATTTNTTTCGTAACATTTTTTCGTATTCTCGATANATTGTTTCAGCGTTTACGTTAGAGTCTGCAAAATTNTTGCTTAACAATCGACGCGCTTCTTGTTGACTGTTTACAAAATTAGTAATTTGATAGCCCATAGATTTACCTATGTTGGCCTCGTTAATTCTGATGCCTGCAAACAAAGCAAGCGCCTCATCACCAGGGTTCATATCTTTACCGTAAGTTGTTTGCTCTCCGGCGATACCTCTTGCAAAATTTGTTGCTTGTGTGAACGCGCCTGGTGTTATACCTTCTAACAAATGCACAGCACCTTTTACCGCCTGGTCACTAACTGTGTCTTCGCTGCTTAATATTTGCCTACCAGATCTTGTCTTTCCGCCTCTAACAAACAAGTCAGCTAATTTTTCTGTGATGATTGCCTCGCCAACAAACGGTTGAACTAACGCAGTAAAAGCTCCTGGGTCTCTTCCTGATCCAAAAAATGCTCTGAGCATTGCCTGATCGATATCTTTTTCTTCTGCTCTTGCAGTTTTAAATTGAGTCATAGCTGCATAATATGGAGCGGCTATCACATCGTACGGACTTTGATATGCAAAATTTACAAACTTATAAACGACTTTGTCTCCGTCTACTTCTTTAGCGACAGGCACAAGCGGTCCAGATTTATTCCATGGTGCCACAAAAGATTCTCGTATTGCATCCAGCTGTTCGTTTGATACACCTACAACCTCTTGTCCTATTTCTTGAGCAACTTTTCCAACTGCTAATGCAGATGAAAAACCAATTAGTTTTCTAGCGCCTGACTGTCTAACTAGAGGGTCTGTTGACCTCATTTCACGCAAACCAAACTTCATTAAATTAAAACTAGTTCGGTACATTTCTGCCGGAAACGATATAAAGTTACCAAGAGGCAGTCTTCTTAGATTTTGCACTAAACTTGGAACGTAAGAATAGTTTGGATATGTGTTTTTAATTATTTCAGCAGCTGTTTCTTTTATCACCTGTTCTCTTGTTTTTAAAGTCGTGCCATCTGGCATAAACCTATCAAATCTTCTACTAAATATTTCTCTAAAATATTTGTCAGCATCATCCAAGTGTGTGCCTTCTTTGATGATATTTAACATTTTAGATTTTTCAAACTCGTAGCCAAATATTTTCCAAAGATCATCGCCACCTTGATAAATTTTTGTCATGTTTCCAAGAACAGACTGATCTTGTAAAGTTTTAAGCAGTAATTCAGATCTGTTTAGTTTACTGCCCGTGTCTGCTTTTCTTAATAAATCGTCAGTAAGTGCTCTAATTTCTCTAGTAATAATGTTAGAATTAGTTATCCCAAGTTCTCTATATTCAGCTGATTTTGCGGCCAACATGTCAGCGCTTATTTTACCATCTGGACCAAAGATATCTCTAAATACTATACCCATGGAGTCGGCTAAACTTGCGCCTCTTCCAAAATGACCGTTCGCCAGTGCAAACATAGCTGCCGACTCTACGTTTCTAATTTGTGTTGTTGGACTTAAAACTGTTTTAGATAATTGTGATGCGCCTTTGAGAGCTAAAAAACTTTTGTAAACAGAACTTTGTAATAAAAAATCTGACCACAAAGTTTGTCCCTGTAAAGCTTCAGCGATTTCTCTGGTTGTGTATTTATTTTTACCTAAAAGACTGTCTCCGACTAATTTACTAACGTTTCCTCCCTCTCTTATTGGTTCTAACGTTGTTCTAATACCGGTTTTTTGTCTAAATATACGTGCAGCGTCAGCCGCACTATCGGCTGTTACTATCCAACCAGCGTCCTCACCAATTCTAGCAATATCATCAAGAGTGTCTTTTTTTCCAACGATGGTAGCAAAATCAGATATCGTATCGATTAACTGTGCCTTTGCATCCTTAGACTCTCCGAACAATTGTCTGACAACTTTCGGTAAATCTTCGCCAGGTTTTAACACATCTTTTACAACACCAAATTCTTTGGATAAAAAACTTGAAGCGCCTTTTATAAGATCTTCTGTNGATTTGTCCTCTTTAAAACCTATGTTAATTAAATCATCGACTTGTGATTCAGCAATACCTTTTAGCTCTTCTCTAGATTTTCCCGCAAATTCAGGACGTCTGCTCATCATTCGCATGAACATGCCAGCCACTTTTAATTTTGCTTTTGGATCTACTCTAAAACTGGAGTTGTTAACGATATCAAAACTTCTTTTCAAGTAACGATCAATGTCTCCTCTAAACAATGATTTAAGGTCTTCAGGATCAATCACATCTTTCACATGGTTTCTAATTAAATCAAAATTATTTTTTAAAGAGTTTAACGGTCCTTCAAATTTAGCTAAATTAGGATTTAAACTTTTTAAATTTTTAATATCTTCGCCCGTTACATATTTACCGACATCTTCTATCAATCTGTTGGTGAATAGTCGTGTGTTGGTGCGACTTGTCTCTCCCATGTCTCGAGCAAGTTGATTAGATACTGATTCTATGTCGTCTAAAAATACATTTGCCGTTTTTTTAAATCCTTCTATATAGTCTTCGCCTCTTCTCGTAAGCGCTGCAAATTCTGCAGGCACNGTGCCTCTGGTTCTNAAAGCAGATAATATTTCGTCNGTTCTTTTAAAAATTAAATCTTTTGTGTTGGTGGACTTGGTGTCAATAAAACCCCAGTTTTTATATTCAGGGATGCCTAATTTTTCTCCAAGTTTAACACGACCCGTTTCAACCGCTCTAAAAAATTGTGGTAGTCCGGTATATTCACTAGTGATTGCTTTTGCTAAAGGATTCAAAACAACCGCGTCCGCTGCTTTGGTAACTGGAGACGCTATTGTTGCCGCAGCTTTTCCTGCGCCTTTTAACACTGGACCTAAAGCTGTTGTAATACCTCCAACTGCAGGACCCGCTTCTAGTCCAAACAATAATTTTTGTTGTAATGATGCCGCTGCTCTGTCACGACCTTCATACTGAGTCGGATCAAGTTGTTTCATAAATTCGTCTGGATATAATCCTAGGGCTTGTCCTAGCGTTGCGTCTCGTGATGTTGCAACAATTGGTTCAGAGATTGCTGCTGGCAGACCGTAGTATCCAACTTTAGCTGCAACACCAGACACCCCTCCTGCTTTTGCAACTCTACCAAGATCTTTTACTTTTGATACTTTGCTTGCAATCTTTAACGCAGCTGTATACGGAACACCATATTGAACAATAAGTTCAACTGCTTTACCAAGACCATCATCAACATTTATTTTAGGATAATTTTTTTCTAAATATTCAAGAAAATCTGTGTCAAAAGCATAGTCTGAAAAACCTGCACCAAGTTCGGCAATACCCTCACCAATTTTAAGTGCACCCGATGCAGCGCCTAGTCCTATCTGTTCGTAAAATTTAAGACCCTGTGTCCCACTCGACCCGTAAAAATATTTATCTTTGTTTGCTACCATGAGACATTAACTTCTCATTTTTATAGCTTGTTCTGTGGGAGATAGAAACGCAGTCTCAGTTGGTGTTAACTGCCCTGCGCCAGTCTGCATGGGCATGATTTGTGGGTTAGCCGCTACAGCAGACGGCGCGGTTATGGGCGGAGTTATGGAAGTAGCAAAATCACCTTGCTGTTCTCTTACCATTGCAGGTTCTGGTAAAGTGAACCTGACCTCATACTTATCATTAAAATCACTTACGTCTTGATTTGTTTCTATTGCAGCAAATTCTTTAAATGCTGTTGGATTAGATGAAATAAGTTTAATAACATTATCTGGCACAATTTCACCGAGTGTTTCTTTTAGTTGACCATAGCCCATAAGAATAGGAACAGAATTTTTATTTGCTTCAGACTTAACTTCGCCTCCAAGAGCAAATCCAACTCTACCTCCATCTTTTGCCTCAAAGGCTAAAACGTTACTGTCTAAATATTCTAACGCCGCCTCCACATCTTCTTGATCTAGAGGTAGATCTCTCTCTGTTTCTGGATCTTTTCTTTCCGGTATACCATACAATCTTCTGAAAGAAGCAGGGTCAGTATCAATAGCGCCAGCTGCTTCAAGAATCGTATTAGCTAACGTTGCCCGTTGTCCTTTTTTACCAAATATAAATTCTTTAATAAAATCTCTCGCATCTTCGCCACCTGGAGCAAAACCTAATTGACCCAATAAATAGTTCATGTATTGAACTTGAGTGCCTTCTTTGCCGTATTCAGCTTCAATTTGTTTTTGAGCTTTAAAATCTTCTAGTGCATTTAATCTATCTATTTCTCGTTCTGCAATATCAAATTTTCTAGCCAGATCAACTTCGTCTCTTTGTTGTTTTGTTTGAATAGCCAACGCGCCCTCTTGTCCTAATTGTTGTGCGCCTGCTGCTATTCTAGATGCTCCTTGAGGTAAATTAGGATCATTCATAGCACTAACCACATTTAACGCAGCCAACAATCTATTGTCTTTATCTTGCTTTGCACGTAAAGCTGCAAGCTCTTCATTAAGTGAAGCTCGTCGTTCTTTTGCAAAATTGTCTGCTCTGTTAACAGCGTCAATCGCAGCATCTACTTTTTCCTCTTTGCCTACAACAGGATCCGGATCACGCTTAGGAGACGGTTGACCAGAAATTTCTCCTATGCCTGATGGCCTTATATCTCTAACACCACGCTGTACTTTTGGTGTCATTAAATCATAAGTGGTTGGTTGATTTTCTGGTGACGCTGCAGCCATCGCATCGTTTAATCCCATGGTTGCCATTCCGCCTGATAATGGAAAAGTC
>FUFK010603426.1_pt1 | contig 11204 bp, 10 predicted proteins | sample 1021851 | NCBI WGS metagenome assembly FUFK01 (sample SAMEA51879418, study PRJEB19060) | metagenome
ACTTCAGCTATCATATTAGCAGCCATACCACCCATAGGACCACCTAAAGCAGTTCCTAATGTTGGAGCTACAGCACCTACTACATTTTTTAATAACGCTTTCATATTACTCCTTATCTAAAGTTAATGTTCCCTCTAACATACCATCAATAGAACTTAATACCCATTCAGGCACATCATCTATTAATATCTCCTCTTTTTCAGCTTTAACTAAATGTAAACTAATTAAATCTTCATACAGACTTCTAAACTGTTCTCTAGTAACCCAAGGCTCATCACATTTAGTTCTAGCTTTACAATCTAATTTATATGCTCTATCTAAATCTTTTTCTAAGTAGAGCAGCATTCTAATACCATCTTTTGTAGTTCAATGCTTCTTCTACCTACTTGATTAAACCAACGACTATCTTCCATTTGTCTAGCCATTTCTTGCCAGTCATGCGACCTACAAGCTGCTAACATATTTTTAAATTTAGATAATCTTGTAGCACCTAAATTAAAACACATATTAACTAATACTCTTTGTATATCTTCTGGTAAATTATAAAATGCCTCATCTGTTCCAAATACATGTATTGTTTCGGCTAAATGTTTTTTAAAGTCATCTTCAAAATACATGTCAACAACTTCTTCAGATACTTTAGTTCCTACTTTCCAATCATACTCAGGGTCTTCAGGCTGACAAAGATGTCCAATACCTAAAGTTTTATAGCCTAAACTATCTTCGTATATTTCTAACACTTTACCTTCGTGTCTAGTTATTTCTTGTTTGCATAGTTCTATATTCATCATAACTCCTAATTAGGTTTTACTTGATTTAAAAATAATACTGACCCTACATTTGAATCATCAATAACATCATAGCCACCCTTAGTTAATATATCTCTTTGATATGGACTAATTCTACTAACATAGTTTCCTTCAGTTATAATACTTGAATTTTTTGGTTTTGGTAATTTATCTAATCTTAATAAATTATTTAACTCTTCAATATTTTTATTAGCTATATTAATATCTTTAGAGCCTATTACACTTGTATTGTCAGCTTGTTTTATAATATCTTTATTCTTTTTTATTTCATTGTTTACTGTTGTTTTAAATGACCTATCTATTTTAGTAGGATTAAATATTTTAGCGTTTATATTTTTTAGTGTATCTATTTCATATACTTTACCTTTTTTACCTTGAGCATAATCCTCTGCTGCTTTTCTTATGGTAGTAGTAAATACTGCTGCTTGATTTGCATTTACTAAATCAGCTTGAGACTTTATAACATCATCTGTTAATGTTTTTGGTCCACCATGATAAACTTCTTTTGGTATTTTAAAAGTTCTATATTTTTGTCTTATAGTTTCTTCTACAGCATCTACACCTCTTCTAGTTATAGGGGCTAATATTCTTCCAGCACCTCCAACTAAAAGTTCTATTACAGGTAATACAGGTTGTAATCCTTGGTCTTCATCATATATTCTAACTGCTCCTTCAGGTACACCACCTTCTTGTAATCCAAGTCTAGCCATCTGGTCTGAGTAAGGACTACCAGTAAAAGGGTCTACTCTATCTGCTGGATTTTCTTTGGTGTCGGGTACTTCTGGTCCTGTAATAAAACCACCTTTTACATATTGATTTCTTAAGTCTAATAATTTTTGTTCATCTCTTTCTAATAATTCTTTTGCTTTTGGAGCAAATTCTCTAGCTACTGGAACTACTTCTAATCCTTCTATACCTACTTTAGCTATTTCTTCTAATAAATCATCAGCATCACTATCTGTCATTTCGGAAAAAGCAGCAATAGGAACTTCACCTATATCATTTATATAACCTAAAACTGGAACTATTTGTTCTGATATAGAAGAGTAATCACTAAATTGTGCTATTCCCCTAACTTTTTCTATTCCAAAAGTATTTAATCCTGAAAAACCTAAAGCTTCTCCTATTTTTTGAGGTGTGCTTTCTTCAACAATAGAATCTTTATAAGTTTGATTAGTTGATAAAGCAACTTGTATTTGTCTAATACTATGATATATTGGTAAAGCTGCAGCCATTCTTAAAAATAAAGCTACATCACCATCTTCAATTCTAGCTACCAAAGCATTTGTTTGTGAGGTTTTTGCTTGTGCCCAAGATAAAAAAGTTCCTAAAAATTTTACTAAAGGACTTTTACTTTGTGCAAATAATCTTCGATTACCTACAGTTGGTATTAAAGCATCTCTATCAGCACTATTTATACCTGCTTTTTTTAAATAAGATTTAGCTAAAGGGTCATCAATAGCTTCTACTACATTGTTAAATTGACTTAAATATTTTAATTCTTTTGGTTTTAAACCTAGTTGAGATATTTCTCTTTGTAATGCTGTTTTAGATTGTAGTAAAGTTCTAGACTTTCCTTTTGCAAATAATTTAGAAATATCTAAAGTTCTTTCAATACCTGCATTAAAAGCCCAATTACGAGCTATTCTAGTAACTCTTCCTAATTGAAAAACTTCAAAGAAATCATTTGTTGCTCTTAAAGCTTTTCTCTGATAATGTTGTAAACCACCACCACCATTAATAACTAACACATCTGCCATTTCTCTTTCTAATAAATTTTCTATTCTATCTCGACCTCTTAATTTAGTCCAAGGTGTTTTAGTCCAAGATACATCTTTACCACCAACTTGTTTAGTAACATTATTTAATGATAAAGCTTCATCAGATAAATTAGCTTTAGAAAATAAAGCTTTAACTGAAGCTTTATATCCACTATTAGTCATCATCTGTAACCAATCTCCCATACTTGGTATAGCTACTCTCAATAATCTAGTCATAGCTAATCCAGTTTGTAAAAAAGTAATAGCAGCAAGACCATTATTAGATGATAAAAATTTAGGACCTGTTTCAGCTTGATATACTCCAAAATAAGCTTCTAAAGAATCTTTTATTTTTTGTTTTTCTCTATCTGCTGCTGCTTTAATTCTAGGTCTATCTCCAAATAAATCTTGAGCAGATTTATATTTGTTTTCTGGGTCTGCAAATTTTTTAAAATTATTATCAATATCATTAAATAATTTAGTTATACCTTCACCTTTAGCACCAAATCTTTTTACAAATTCAGCTATTGGAATAGTATTTCTTGTTAGTTGTTGTAAAGTAAGAAGAGGATTTTGTTCAAATAAATGAGATACTCTAGCTCTAGCTTCTTGGTCAAATAAAGTTCTTTCTTTATCAAAATGTCTAGCAGCAGTTAATACAAAATCTTCATTTTGACTTTGACCAATATTATTATTTGTTTTAAATAATGCTTTTGATTCTTCTTCAGCCCATATACTATTATTTCTTATTCTAGTGCTAGTTTGTAAATATCCTACAGCAGTTTGCCTAGCTTGAAGTCTAGCTGCTTTTACATCTTTGGGAGGTCCAAATTGATTAACTCTTTGAATATAAAAAGCATCAGCTAACTCATCAATAACTTTTGTATAATTTTCTTCTTTAATTGCAGATTGTTTTAATATTTGTGTTAGACCATATTGTGTTTCTTCTTCAAAATTTAAACCTCTGTTAATAGCATAATTTTTAAATTCTTCTGTATATTCAGTAATTTTATTAGATAATTGTAAAGCTTCAGCATACTTAGGATTTTTCATATCTTGAGCAGAAACAAAACCAAATCTAGCTAAAGAAGAACCTGAAGTTAAATCTAATCCTTTTTGATTTGTAATTTTACCTGCTAATTCTAATACATCATCATCGTATGTAGATAACATTGTAGCATATCTATTTCTCCAATATGCCCCTTGAACTGCAGCCTCTTGTTCTACTGGTAGTTCTTTTGGAACTTTACCAAGTGTAACTCCTCCACCTTGCATACGAAACATTTTAGCTGCATAATTTACTACAGGTTCAGAACGAGACATTAAATCTTGTACATGAGAACCTGCTGTTAAACCTTTTACAATATTACTAAAACTTCTTCGTGCACCATTAATAAACTCTTCATTGGCAGCATTTCTTATTTTTATAGGAATTAATTTATAGTCAGCTCTTTGAATCATTTTTTGATATTGACCAAGACCAGCACCAAATAAAGCAAACTTTAAAGTTTTTTCATTACCTTCACCTTCTTCAGTAAAAGTAGCCCCTATGCCTCCACCTATTATACCACCAAATAAAGGTCTAATAGTTTCTTGAATTATTCCTCTAGCTAAATTTTCTGTTAATACACCATTTTTAAATGCCTTTACCATAGTTTTATTTGTAACATCTAATAAATTTTTTGGTTTTTCTTTAAGATAAATATTTTTTATTTCATCAGTAAGTTGTTTTTTTTCTTTTAGTAAAGATTTTTTTTCTTTATTTAATTTAATTTCTGTTTCTAAATTAAATTCTTTTTCTAATTCTTTTAATGATTTTTCAATTTCTATTCTTCGTTTATCTAAAGTATTAACTCTAGTAGTAAGATTACCTAAATTTTTATTTGATTGAGCTGCATCTTTTGCTAAAGTTTCATTAATAGTTTGATTAATTATAGGAATTTCATCTTTAAATACTTGAGCTTCAGATGCAGGAGGTATATCAACATCTTTGTCAATCATTTGTCCTTTTTTATCAGGTACTTTTACTTTAGTTTTAATACCTTTATTATATAAAGACATACCATAATCACCTAAAGCACCACCAGCAGCACCTAAACCAAAACCTAAAGCAACACTTTCTGGTCTAATTTCTCCGTATAAAGCTTCTTCTCGTAAAGCTAAATCAGTAGCACCAAAAGTTCCTGCAGTAGTTAAACTAGCTATTTTACCAGCTTTAGCAGCTTTAGCCCAAGGAACTAAAAATGTAGCAGGGTCTGCTAAAGCAACAGCAGCTCTACCAGAAATAACACCTGCAGTCTCAGGTTTATCTCTAAACTCAGGAAACTCTTCTAGAATTTTTTCTTGTCTTTCATCCTCTATTCTTTTTCTTGCTGTTTTATAAGTTTCACCTTTATCAAAAGCAGACTGAATAGCTGCTTTAGTTATTCTATATGCACTACCTATAGCTGTAGGTTCTTGAGCAGCACCATAAGCAAACTCTCTACTAAAAGAAATATCTTTTTCTTGAGGTTTAAACTGAGCAAAATAATCTAACTCACTAGGAAGTGTATTAGTTTGTAAAGTTTTTAAAGTAGAAGGTTGATTAATTTTTTCTTCTTCTGATGGTTTATTTAAGTAAGAAAAATAATCTAACTCTTTATTTAGTATTGGAGTTGTCATTTATAATTTATTCTCCAAGAAGTTTATCTATATCTGATGTTGTTCCAAATTCATTTCTAAACATATTTTCTGGAAATTGTCTTCTTAAAAAAGAAGATTTAGCAAATTGTTCTAACTCTAATTTTTTTAATTTTAAAAATTCTTTTTTAGTTGAATTAACTATAATATCAACTTCATTAGAAATATCTATATTATTATATTTTTCTTTAATGTTATTAGCTGCTAAATTTATTTCTTCTTCTGATTTACCTTGTAATCTTAAATCTTCAATAAAATTTAAAACTTTTACTACTGAATATCTTTGAATTGGTTCTTCATCTGACAAAACATTATTAGGAACTTCATCTTGAGATTTACCATTTTTTTGTGTAAGTGCAGCAACATCATTAGCATCTGGAATATTTTTAATATTTGTTCCCGGAAGTGTAAATATAATATCTCTTCCATCAACTTTAAATCTACCATTTTTATTAAAAGATTCAATAGCAGCATGGATAGCAGTAGGACCTACTAAAGGATTTTCTTTTTTTTGTTCTATTTCAAATGCCATATATAATCTTCTTAATGCTATAGCTTCATATAACATATTAATACTTAGTGGCTCTACTTCTCCATTTTCATCTAGTACTTTAATTTGTTCATTGCGTATTTTTTGTTTTATATCAATACTATTAATAATTTTATTTTTATTTTTATCTTCACCTTCTATATCAATAATTAAAGGTTGTTTTGCAAATGTAGTATATTTACCTTTATTATCTATAAAATAATTAATTGTATTTTTAGTTTTATCTTCTAATTCTTTTTCAGTAAATACTTTATTTTGTTTTTTTATAATAGTGTTTAAACTTTCTAAATCTGTACCTGTTAAATTTTGATAGTATTCTTCTAAAGCATTATCAGCATCTTCTACTCTTTGTCTAAAAGTATTTCTATTAACTTTAGCTACCATAAGATTATCTTCTAATTCTATAACTTCAGGATTAGTACTTACTAAATTACCATCAGGGTCTTTTCTTCTTCTAAAAGTATCATTCCAAATTTTCTTAAATAATGTTTGTTGTCTAGGGTCATTTTTTACTAATTGTAATGCTGCTAATAATTCTTCTTTAGCAGGAGCATTATATTGTTCTAATGTTTTAATTGTATACTTAGGATTTGTTTCTTTAATTTTATATTCATTATCAATATCATCTCTAATTGAGTTAAAAGTATTCATTAATTGCCTTTGAATTTCTTCAGACTCATTCATTCTATTTTCCCAAGTAACATTATTTTCTATAGCAAAATTTGAATTATTAATTTTAGAAGCAGCTTCTTTATTTAAAAAAGTATCTTTATCTTTAACATATTCATCAATTTTATTTCTATCAAATTCATTAAATTCTTGTTCATTAATTTTAAATACAGAATCATAATTTGATAATATATCATTTATAGAATCTTCTTTATCTTGAATTAATCCTGTTTTAGCTTGGTCTATAAAGTTTTTTACAAAATCAATTCCTATTGCTTTTTGAAATCTACTTTTAAAATCTTCTCTTCTTCGAGATAATATTGAACCAGCAAACTTACCAAAGTTTGAACTTGTTAAATAATCAGACATTGTTTTCTCCTTTATCTAATAAACTTTTTTGAATATTAGAACCTGTTTTTTTTACTTTTTCTAATATACTTCTAGGAACTACATTTGTATTTACTTCAGTTGTATTAATTTTTTGTTTAGCAACATTTTTTACATTACTAATAGCATTTCTAAATTCGTCTACTTGAGATTTAAATTTTTCTTCATTATCATCAGAATCTAATTCATCTAAATCATTTCCTTCAATATTATATTTTATATTAGCTTCTTCACCTAAAGCCATTATAATGTAAGTAGTAGGTTCAGCTAGTAACAATAAATTATCAACAGAAATGTCACCTTGTAAAAATTTAGAATACAAAACTCCCATTGATAAATCTATGGCTGGTGCTCCAGTAGCTAAAGCTTGTACAATATTTTTAGCAGTTTCAGGTTTTAAAATAGTATTTGTAATATCATCTAAAGCTTCTCTAGAATTAGCAAAGGTAGGGGGATTTTCCCAAGGGTATTTAGTTTCAGGACTATTTACTAAACTTTGTCCGGGAATTGGTCTACCTTTACTTGATAAATTTACAAGCTCATTTAAACTTTCTTGATTAAATTTATTTTCACCTCTAATTTTTTCTCTAGTTTCTCCATCTCCAAATAGTTCTTCTTCAGATACATCATTTTCTAAAGCTTGTAATAAAGCTTGACTAGAAGCATTAGTTAAAGATGTAGATAGTATAGGCTTCATTTGTTTTGTTTCTTCTGTCATATTATGTAACCTCTATAGTTTCTTGTTGAAATAAAGGCTGAGATATATATCCTATATCTTCTCTTCCATAAGTTAAATTATTATAAGCATCAGTAGCATTAATATCTAAATCTTGATATGCAAATTGTATTGGTGCTAAACTTTCATCAGGTTCTACAGATAACCCAGCAGCATCACCTACAGGGTCTCCTCCAAGAAGTTCACTTTGAGCATATCCTGAAATTAATCCAGTAGCTGTTGTACCTGCTGCTCCTTTTAAAAATCCTCCAATGCCTCCTCCTGCTGGAATAGTTTTTGTAGCTGTTTTTCTAAAAAAACCTTTACCACCAAAAGGACCTTGACCTTTTCCAACTCCAGTCGTAAAATTATAAGCAGGTCTAAATATTGCTCCTAATTTTGTGCCTGTAAAATTAGTTGCAGCAGTTCCCCATTTACCAAAAAATGAACTAGCTTTTGCACCAAATCTTGTAGCTAGTCCTCCAACTCCTGCAAATATCATACCAGCTCCTACTAAAGCTCTTAAAACTTTACTAGATGTAACTTTTTTAGCAACTTTTTTTACAGCTTTCACTCCTTTTTTTACAACTTTTTTTATTGCACTACCTACTTTTTTAAAAGCTTTTTTAATTGATTTAAATAATCCCATAGTTATATCCTCTTTTATGTTCCAAATATTGACCTTATCATAGCTGTTACAGAGCTTATACTACTACCATACTTATCTGGTGAAGAAGCAAGAGCAGTATTTACTATTTGTGCTATTCTATTTTTTTCATTTTCACTTGACCTAAAATCATAATCAGCTTGGTCTCTTAGTTCTTGCCATAAAAATGACATAGCAGTTCCTGACATATTAAATGCATTTTGTGCATTTTGCATGTTAATTTGATTTTGCATTGCAGTATTAGCTGTATTAATTTGTCTACGCCATTGAGTATTAGATTGTTCTACTGCTGCTTGATTTTGTGCATTCCATTGATTTCTTGCAAAGTCTTGATTAGAATTAAATTGTTCTATTTGTGTTGCTAACTGTGCATTAAATTTTGCTTCTTCTGCAACTCTATTTGCATTTCTAGCTGCAGCAGCATTTTCTTGAGTTGCATTAAACTGATTAACTGTATTCATTTGTGAAGTATTAAATTGGTCAATTTGTGCATTTAAACTAGCCATAAATTGATTAGTTTGATTTTCACTAGCAGCATTAAACTGAGCAGCAGCATTTGTAGCAGCTTGATTAGATAATAATCTTTGTTGTGTTTGTTGTGCTCTTAATACATTTGACTGTTGTTCAGCATTCAAGTTTGCCATATCCATAGCTAAAAAGTTTTTAGCATTTTGTATTTGTGCTTGTTGATTTAAACTTGCTTCAGCTAAATTAGCTTGAGACATTAAAGCTGCATTTTGTATTATACTTTGTTGGTCTGCAGCAGCTTCAGTTAAACTTACTGTTTGTAAAAATTTACTATTAGCTAATGTTCTTTGTTGGTCTGCATTAAATTGAGCCATATCTAATTTAAAAACACTTTGAGCATTATTTAAAACAGCTTGTTGTTCTCTTTGTGCATTAGCTTCAGCAACTTGTGCTTCAATACTTCTTTGTTGACTTACACTTTGTTGTATAGCTTGAGCATTACTTTGAGCTAAAGGTATAGCACTTTGTATGATAGCATTAAATAAATTATCTCTACCAACACTAGATGCACTTAAACCTCTTCTTGCTAACATAGCTTCTACACTAGCAACAGCAGGTTTAGCCCATGCAGGTATTTCACCTTCTTCCATGCCACTTAGTAAACTATCTATCTGATTAGATACTAAAGCTTCTTCAGGTAGTCCAGCTATTATACCTCTTTCTTGTTCTGTAAATTGTGTTAGTTTATCTTCTAAAGCTTCAGGGTCATTACCTAATTCAGCAATAGCATCTTCTGGTAATCCTGCATTTCTTAATTGTTTTTTAGCTCTAGTAACTCTAGCTAAATCTGTACCAGCATTTCTAGCTGCTTCTGCTTTAGCTTCTGGACTTAGTGTTCCTTTAACTCTTTCAGCTATAGCACCTTCTTGAATATTAACATCANCACCTTCAGTAGGAGCAACTCTATCTACCCCTGCAGCTTCAGCAATAGCACCATCTGATAATGTTCCTTGTGCAGTATCTACTTGAGCTTCAGTATCTATAGTAGCTGCATCCATTTGAGCAGCTTCTACTTGTTGTGGAGTTTGTGCAGTTTGTGCAGTAGCAGTTGTAACTTGTTCAGGTGCAACTCCTTCAGCTTGTCTTTGCCCTACAGTTGTAGGTTCTGCCATAGTTGTAGTTTGTTGTGGAGTTCCCTCTTTTATTGGAACAGCATCAGGTATAACAGCAGCATCTGGAACTTCTCCTCTTGCAGCAGCTTCTACCATATTTCTAGCTACACTAGTTTCTGTAGTTGTTGGAGTAGGTGCTGGAGTAGGTGCTGGAGTCGGAGCTGGTGTAGGTGTAGGTTCAGGTTCAGGGTCAACTTTTCCACCACCCGGTCCACCTATAGATATAAAATCATCTCTTAGTTCAGGCTCTTCATTATTTTTATTTAGACCATGAGGACCACCATGNCTTAAAGACACTCTTCCACCAGTACGCATNTCTANTCTACCACCTGTAGTATATCTATTTNTCTNTANTTTTTATTTCTTTTTTTCTTTTGTTTCTTTGCCATTTTACTTTACCTCAAAGAGTTTGTCAACCTTTTCATGTAATTTTTCTAATCTATCCATAAGGATATTCATATCATCTTTTACTTCTTGTTTTGTAACATAATCTTTTGCAATCTCTTCACGAGTTTTATTTAAAAGTATGTCTATTCTTTTTGATTCTGTTTCGTTTTTACGAATACCATAAAGCACAGGAGCTAACACCAAAGTTATAAAGATGTTCCAAAATAAATAAGGTGTTAATTCCATGTATTAACCGATAGTTTTAGTTACGCTTGTAGGTGTAATAAGTGCAGCTATGTTTGCATCTAATCCAGCTTTCAAAGCTGTAACTTTATCAGCAGTCATAGCAGCTTCAACCCAACCTTGTACTTTAGCAGCATCTAAACTACCAAATGCTGTAAAGCTTGAAAGGTCTGAAGTGTCAAGTGATTGTGTACCATAAACAGTAGCAGTCCAGTTATTACCTTCGCTATCCTTATTAGTATCATCAGTTGCTGTAAGTCTCCAATGTACATTGTGAACTACATCACTTTTACTATCTTTTGTAGGGTATGTATCAACTGTTGAAACATCCCAAGTATATCCTATTGCCATATTATTCTCCTTTTAAGTTATATTTAATTTTGCCAAACACCTTCACTTTTTAAAAAAGCTATACACTCTGCTTCTGTTACTCCTGAAGGATATGGAAATCTTTCTTTTACTGCATTTCTTGCAGCTACTAATTCATCTTGTGTCGCTGTACCTAGTTGCACTTTTATCATTAATGGGTCAGATTCTTTTTTATAAAAATATTTTCTATTTTGATAAGCTGACATAAATTGTTGTGCTTGTTCTAATGTTGCTGCCATAATTAATATTCTCCTTAATTGTCTACTGATAATGGTATTGCATTGGCGTGCATTGTATAAGTACCACTAGATGTTGCTGCTGTTATATTT
>FUFK010802398.1_pt1 | contig 11204 bp, 7 predicted proteins | sample 1021851 | NCBI WGS metagenome assembly FUFK01 (sample SAMEA51879418, study PRJEB19060) | metagenome
AAGCCGTCGTGGCAACGGGTCGCTTACGCCCCGAGTGGACGCACACTCGATCTCGGCAGCCGTCTCGTGGCGTTCGGCGATCCGGGTATGCGGCTCCGGGCGATGCTGCCCTTCGTCCGTTCGCTCGACCAGGCGAGCCGCTCGGGCCTCTATGTTGACGATCAGTACCTCGTGATGCTGTTCGACTGGGTCGGGACCGAAGCCGTCGTCGAACTCGAGGGCATCGACCGAGTCTGGGCGGGTGAACCGCGGGCTGACGGCGAGCGGAGCCTGGAGCTTTTCGTTCGGCGGTGATTCTCGATCCGACCGACGACGGCTACCGTCGCCGCATGATCGGCAAGCTCCAGAAGAAGCTCCCCATCGTCACTGAAGATCCCGTCGAGCTGTCGAGTCGCGTGATCGACGCCGGTGTCCACGATGAGCAGGTCAACCGCGTGACGCAGACCCTGAGCGTTCTCGACGACGATCTTTCGATCGTCGAGTCGTTCAGCAACATCGTCTCGTTCCGCACCGATGAGGGCTTGGTGTGTTTCGACTCCTCCGGCCAGATCACCGCCGGCCGCACGATGGAGGCGTTGCGAGGCTGGACCGACGATCCCATCCACACCTTGATCTACACGCACGGCCACGTCGACCATGTCGGCGGCAGCGGGGCGATGGCGGCCGATGCAGCCGATCGCGGCCATGAGCCGATCCGGGTTGTCGGGCATCACTGTGTCGCCGATCGGTTCCGTCGCTACGAACTCACGAACGGCTACAACACCGACATCAACATGCGGCAGTTCGGCGGTGTCGGCGGGGTGAAGGACATGGCGCTTGGCGATGTGCCGCGGTTCTTGCCCGACGACGTGTTGTGGCCTGATCTCGAGGTCGGGTCGAACCACACGCTCAGCATCGGCGGTCGTGAGTTCGAGATGCGCCATGCGAAGGGCGAGACCGACGATCACCTCTGGACCTGGGTGCCCGACCACCGGGCGCTGTGTGTCGGTGATCTCGTCACCTGGGTGTTCCCCAACTGCGGCAACCCGCAGAAGGTCCAGCGCTACCCGTTGGAGTGGGCCCAGGCGCTGCGGAAGATGATGACCTACGAGGCCGAGTGGCTCCTCCCAGCGCACGGACTCGTCGTTCGCGGCGCTGACCGGGTCGCGACCGTGCTCGGCGATCTCGCCAGTGCGCTCGAGCTCCTCACCGAGGAGACACTTGCGATGATGAACGCAGGCGAATCGCTCGACGCGATCATCCACCAGGTCACCGTGCCCGATGACCTGCTCGTGAAGCCGTGGATGCAGCCGGTGTACGACGAGCCCGAGTTCGTCGTCCGCAATCTGTGGCGGCTCTACGGCGGCTGGTGGGACAAGAACCCGGCCCACCTCAAGCCGGTTCCAGAATCCGTGTTCGCCGCGGAGATGGCTGCGTTGGCGGGCGGTGCCGACGCCCTCACGGCCCGAGCGACAGAGCTTGCCGCCACCGGCGACCTCCGGCTTGCCTGTCAGGTGGTGGAGCTTGCCGTTCAGGCCGACCCGGAGTCGACCACCGCGCACGGCGCTCGTGCCGAGATCTACCAGCAGCGGCGCAACGAGGAGTTCAGCCTCATGAGCAAGGGGATTTTCGCCGCGGCCGCTCGTGAGAGCCGCGCCATCGCCGACCAGTGATGGCGCGCGTCTGCGTCGTCGCAGGTCGCCTGCGCGGGCACCGCCGATAGCCTGTGTGGCCGTGGCGCTCTATGTGCAGAAGTTCGGCGGGACCTCCGTCGGCACCCCAGACCGAATCCGCGAAGTCGCCGACCACGCCGCCCGTTGTGTGAAGCGCGGCGATCAGGTCGTGCTGGTCGTGTCGGCCATGGGCAAGGAGACCGACGAACTCCTTCGCCTCGCCGACGACGTGAGCACGTCGAAGCCCGGTCGTGAAATGGACATGCTCATCACCGGTGGTGAACGCAAAGCCTGCGCGCTCGTGGCGATGGCGCTCACCGACCTGGGTATTGAGAGTGAGTCGTTCACCGGCAGCCAGGCCGGGTTTTTGACCGATACGACGCATCGCAACGCCAAGATTCTTGAGGTCAACCCTCGGCGCATCGCCGACGCCGTGGCGGCCGGCAAGGTTCCGGTCGTCGGTGGCAGTCAAGGCGTGTCGACCGATCACGATGTCACCTTCTTCGGTCGGGGCGGCTCCGACACCACGGCTGTCGCCCTCGCCCATGCGCTCGATGCCGACGCCTGCGAGCTCTACACCGATGTCCCTGGTGTCTTCACCACTGATCCGCGGCTGGTCCCCGAAGCCCGCAAGATGGATCACGTCTCGTTCGACGAACTGCTCGAGATGACTGCCACCGGCTGTCCGAAGCCGGCCATGCGGTCGGTCGAGCTCGCCCGAAGCTACGGCGTGAAACTCCACGTCCGCAGCGCCTTCAGTTGGGTGCCCGGTACCTGGGTGTCCGAGGAGCCTTCCATGGAAAACGCCATCATCTCCGCCATTACCCACGACACCTCCGAGGCCAAGATGACGGTCTCGGGTGTGCCGGATCAGCCGGGTGTAGCCGCCAAGCTGTTCCGCTCGTTGGCCGACGCCGATGTCAACGTCGACATGATCGTGCAGAACGTCTCCGATGCCGGCGCGACCGACATCAGCTTCACCTTGCCGCACGAGCAGGTGTCGGCTGCGACCGCGACCGTCGACGCGCTGGTGGCCGAGATCGGCGCGAAGGGCGTCGTGACCGATACCGGGATCGGGCGAGTGAGCCTCACCGGCGCCGGCATGCAAACCAATCCTGGCGTGGCTGCCACGATGTTCGAGACCTTGTCGATCAGCGGCATCAATATCGAGATGATCTCCACCTCGGCGATTCGTATCTCGTGTGTCGTTCGAGAGGATCAGGCCGAGCAGGCCGTCACCGTGTTGCACGCAGCGTTCGAACTCGACAAGTCACCGGCTGACCGGGCCGACATCTGACCCGGCGGAACTCCCGCTCGTTGCTGGCGCCAAAGGACTCACGTTCCCATCGGCCGCGGGTCAGATGGTGCGGTCGTTGTGTGCGAAACTTCCGCGATGGATCTCGGTTCGCTCCTCGACCCCACGTCGACGGCGGTGCTCACCATGGAGCTGCAGCGGGGTGTGGTCGGTGACCTCGCAGCCCTTCCGCACCTCCGAGATGCCGCCGCACTCGTTTCGATGCCGGCCAACGCCGGTCGTATCTGTGCCTCGGCCCGCACCGCCGGCGCCACCGTCGTGCACTGCACGGCGGAGTTCCGCCCTGACCGCAAGGGGTCCGCGACCAACGCCCGGATCCTGGGCGCCTCCCAGAAGCTCAACGGCGATCGGCTTGATAGCGGGCAGCCCGGCACCGAGCTGATCCCGGAGCTGGGGGCCGATGCCGGCGATCTCGTCGTTGCCCGCACCCACGGACTCACCCCCTTCGTTGCGACCGAGCTCGATCAACTTCTGCGCAACTGCGGTATTCGGACGGTCGTGGCCGTCGGCAACTCGATCAATATCGGNATTCTCGGGCTCGTGCTCGCAGCGGTCGANCTCGGNTATCAGGTCGTCGTGCCGAGTGACGCAGTGGTGGGTGTGCCGGTCGAGTACGGCGAGTCGGTGATGGAAAACACGATCTCGCTGCTCGCAACGGTCGTGCCGACCGACGACGTGGTCGACGCCTGGTCCTGACGCCTTCGCCGGGCCGGCACCGCCTTGGTGCTGCCTAGGACGCCGTCACGGTCTCGGTGTCGATGCCGGCGCGCATGACCTTGCCGGCGATTGCACCGGTCGCCGCGCCGTCGGCAACGGATACGACACCATTGACGAGCACTCGGCTGATGCCGGTGGCCTCGCTCCAGAGTCGCTTCGAGCCGCCGGGGAGGTCGAACACCAGCTCGACATCGGTGGCCCCGACTGTCTTGGGATCGAACACGACGATGTCGGCATGCCAACCCTCGGCGATGCGACCCCGCTCGGTGAAGCCGAAGAGGCGGGCTGGAACGTCGGTGAGGTGACGAACGGCGTTCTCCATCGATGTGAGCTGACGGCCGTGTAGACAGTCGGCCAGCCAGGCGGTGGTGTACGGCGCCCCGGCCATGCGATCGAGATGGGCGCCGGCGTCCGAACCACCGATCATCACGTTGGGGTGTTCCCACGCNTGNGCNCGCAGGCGCCACGACTCTGCATCGTCGTCGGTTGGCAANGGCCACCAGACCGTNTTGAGGTCGTCGTTGAGGGAGATCTCGACCATCGTGTGGAAGGCCCGCTGNCCCCGCTCGCGNGCGATATCGCCGAGCGTTCGACCNTTGAGACCCTCGTTGGCCNCGGAGTAGGTGTCGCCGACCATGTAGTTGTCCCAGCCGGTGAGGCGGGAGAACACGCCNGCCTCGGGCAGCGCNGCCTGGTTCTCGAGCCAGGTGACGACCTCGGGATCGCGGAACTTCTCCATCCGGGCGTCGATGCCCATGTTGAAGTAGTCCATCCAGCCCGGCAGCTGGAACAGGGCGCAGAACGTGCCGAGGCTCATGTTCATGCCGACGAGGATCGGCATCGTGAGGGCCACGACCTTGGCACCGGCCTCGTTGGCTTTCTCGCATGCTTCGAGCTGGTTGCGGTAGGCGTCGGGCCGTGCCGAGTCGATGGTGAGGACGTTCCAGTTGATGGGACGGTCGGCGGTGACCGACATCTTGGTCATCAGTTCGACTTCGTCGTCGTCGAAGCCGTTGAGGCACCCGTCGGCAACCCATTCGAGAGTCGTGCCTTCGTGCAGCGAGGTTTCCTCACACAGTTCCAGGACTTCCTCCCACGCAGCCCAGCGGCTCGGCACGGGTTGGCCGTCGGCGTCGGAGTGGGTGAANGAACGCCCGGTCGAGAAGCCGAAGCCCCCCGCCTCGATCGAGGTCTTGAGCAGGGCCCGCATCTCGGCCAGTTGCTCAGGCGTGGCCTCTTTCCCGACCGAGTCCTCCTTCATCACCATGCGTCGGATCGCAGAGTGCCCAACCATGAAGGCAACATTGATGGCGGTGCCGCTCTCCTCGACCCGGTCGAGGTACTCGGCGAAGCTCAGCCAGTTCCAGGGAACGCCCTGCTCGAGTGCTTCGAGAGCCATGCCCTCGACCTTGGTCATCATGTGCTTGAGGTACTCGCCGTCGGCTGCGTCGCCGAGTGGCGCGAGCGAGAAACCACAGTTGCCGGCCACCATCGAGGTGACCCCGAAGAGGTTCGACGGTGTCGAGTGCGGGTCCCAGAAGATCTGGGCGTCGTAGTGGGTGTGGGGGTCGACGAATCCCGGACACACGATCTGGCCGGTGGCATCGATCGTCTCGGCCGCCTCTTCGGTCACGCCGCCGTCGGCGGTGGACCGGATCGCAACAATGCGACCGTCCTTGACGCCGATATCGGCAGCAAACCCTTCGGCGCCGGTGCCGTCGACAACCGTGCCGCCCTTGATGACCATGTCGAGCATCCCGTCATCGTACCGGCGACCTGAGGAGGCGTCAGATTCGGCCGGTTCGTTCAGGTGTGTGGATGTGCGAGGATGCGCGCATGAGCGAACGGACCGTGGCGCTTCGCGCCCAGATGACCCCGGAGGAGAAGGCCCACTTCGTCGCCGGAGTCGACATGTGGCACACGGGCGCGATCGAGCGTCTCGGCATCCCGGCGTTGAAGGTCACCGACGGCCCCAACGGGGCCCGTGGCGACGGCCTCCTCGGCACCGGCACCCCGACGGCCTGCATCCCGTCGGGCGCTGCGCTCGGCGCGACCTGGGATCCGGACCTCGTGCAGGAACTCGGCTCGCTCCTCGGTGAGGAGTCGAAGATGAAGTCGTCCCACGTGCTCCTCGCTCCGACCATCAACCTCCATCGCTCACCGAAAGGTGGCCGGAACTTCGAGTGCTACAGCGAGGANCCTCTGCTCTCCGGCAAGATCGCCGCCGGGTTCATCCGGGGTGTGCAGTCGCACGGGGTCGCCGTGACCGCCAAGCACTTCGTCGGCAACGATTCCGAGTTCGAGCGCAACACNATCGACTCGCAGATGGANGAACGCACCCTGCGCGAGGTCGCNCTCCTGCCGTTCGAGATCGCGGTGAAGGAGGGAGGCGCNTGGGGAATCATGACCGCCTACAACCGCTTGAACGGGGTGTACTGCTCCGAAGATCCGTGGCTGTTGAACACGGTGCTGCGCAATGAGTGGGGCTTCGACGGGTTCGTCGTCACCGACTGGTTCGCCAATGGCTCGACGGCAGGTTCGGTGGCGGCACGGTTGACCCTCGAGATGCCCGGCCAGGGTCGCTTCTACGGTCAGGCNCTCGCCGAGGCGCTCGAGTCGGGTGAGATCGATGAGACGGACGTCGACGTGTTGGTCGACGACCTGCTCCTCCTGATGGAGCGCACGGGGGTGCTCGACGGTGTCGGTGGCGCGCCGGAGAAGCCCCTCGACCGGCCGGAGGACCGCGCGCTCAACCGTCGCGCCGCCGCCGCCGGTTCGGTGCTGTACCGAAACGACGGTGTGCTCCCACTCGACCCGTCAACAGTCGGCTCGATCGCCGTGATCGGCCCCAGTGCAATGCATGCCCGGGTGATGGGAGGCGGCTCAGCCAACGTCCGGCCCTACCACGACACCCCACCGCTCGATGCGCTGATGGATCGTTTCCCCGATCTCGATATCCGCTACGCCCGCGGCGCCGACATCGACCGNACGGTTCCGCCGATCACCCGACCACTGCTCGACGGTGTTGCTCGGATCGAGTTCTTCGAAGGGTGGGCGTTCGAGGGTGACGTCGTCGCCGTCAGCGAGCAACCCAACACCCGTCTGCTCGCGTTCGGCTCGCCTGCCCCTGGGGTCGAGTCTGAACGCTGGAGTGCGCGCGTCACGGCGACGATCATCCCCGAGGCCTCTGGCGCCCATCGCTTCACCCTCACCGAGTCCGGTCGTGCGGTTTTGCGGGTGAACGGCGAGACCATCATCGACGCCAGCGCCCCCGATATCGAGCGCGGCGATTCCTTCTTCGGCTTCGGCTCGATCGAGATGTCGGCCGACATCGACCTCGAAGCCGGCGAGGCCGTCACCGTCGAGATCGAGTTCACCAATGAGGGGGCCATCCTGCTGGCAGGCGTGATCGTCGGCGGCAAGGCCGTTGTCGAACGCGATCTCGTCGGTGAGGCGGCGGCCCTAGCCGCTGAGTGCGACGTTGCCGTCGTCGTCGTCGGGACCAACGACGACTGGGAGACGGAGGGTCGCGATCGGGATCTGTGGGAACTTCCCGGCGGTCAACCAGCGCTGATCCGAGCCGTGGCGGCTGCGAATCCGCGCACGGTCGTCGTCCTGAACGTCGGCTCGCCCCACAGCCTTGATTGGCTCGACGAACCGGCTGCCGTGCTGAGTGTCGGGTTCGGCGGGCAGGAACTAGGTGAAGCGGTCGTCGACATGCTCGTCGGCGACCTCGAGCCGGGCGGCCGTGCCCCCACCACGATCGGTGCCCACTACGAACACTTCGCTGCGTACCCGAACTATCCGGGTGAGAACAGCGTGACCCGCTATGGCGAGGGCGTTTTCTGTGGTCATCGTTGGCACGACGCGATGAGGATCGAGCCCGCCGTCGCGTTCGGCGAGGGACTCGGATACTCGACCTTTGAGTTCGGTGCCCCGGAGATTCCCGACTCGATCGATGCCGGCGAGGGGCTCACCGTGCGAGTGCCGGTGACCAATACCGGCGCCCGTCGCGGGAGCGAGGTCGTGCAGGTCTACGTCGAACCGACGGATGCTCACCCGATCCGGCCGGTGCGAGAACTCAAAGGATTCGCAAAGGTCACGCTGGATCCCGGCGCAACAACCGGGATCAAGATCGATCTGCCGCCCCGGGCGTTCGCCTATTTCGATCCTGGTGATCCGGTGTACGGCGAGCTTTCGGCGAACTCGCTCGTGCCCGCTGGTGTTGGCGTGGTTCATCGCGAGCAGGCCGGCTGGTACGTCGACGCGGGCACCTACCGGATCTGGGTGGGTCGCTCGTCACGCGAGTTCTCGGTGGTGGAGGACGTCACGGTGTCCGGCGACGTCCGCCTCGATCCCTGATCGTTCCGTTTCCGGCTTGTCGGAGACGCCGTCATTCGTGGAAGCGTTCCATCCTGCGTACAGTCACTGCATCCCCCGCCGAAGGAGGCCCGCATGTTTTTCGGCCGTGANAAGCAGACCATGCCCGAGCCCGATCAGGCCCTTCCTGGCCGTTCCGAGGCCGTGCCGGTCCAGCCCGCCCACCTTGTGCTCGGGACGCCGCTCGACGGCCCCGTGCCCGAGGGCCACGAGGTCGCCGTCTTNGGCCTCGGCTGTTTCTGGGGCGCTGAGCGTTTCTACTGGCAGCTCCCGGGCGTGCACACGACCGCGGTTGGCTACGCCGGCGGCTACACCCCGAACCCGCTCTACGAAGAGGTGTGCACCGGCAAGACCGGNCANAACGAGGTCGTNCGGGTCGTGTACGACCCCGCCNTCGTNACCTACGACGACNTGTTGAAGATCTTCTGGGAGGTCCACGACCCCACCCAATTCATGCGGCAGGGCAACGACATCGGCACCCAGTACCGCAGCGAGATCTATGTGTACTCCGAGGAGCAACGGGAGGCTGCGGAGGCCAGCAAGCGGAAGTACCAGGACGCGTTGAGCGCTCGAGGCTTTGGCGAGATCGAGACCACGATCGTCGACGCGCCGACCTTCTACTTCGCCGAGGAGTATCACCAGCAGTACCTCCACCGGAATCCGATGGGCTATTGCAACCACGGCTTCTGCCAGGTCAGTTACGACTGACGTACTCCGTCGGCCCGAGGGCTGCGGCGAGNCGGNTCGCAAAATCGACCCGACCCCGGGCGNNGTGCCCGGGGCCGGTTTCGAAATGTCGGCGGCGTGGCCGCGCTGGTTCAGATGCTCTGGCTCGGGAAGCCGGGGCCTTCGTGGTCGGTGCCNGCCATCGAGGCGTTGAGGCGGGCCTTGCTCATGAGCTCGGCGACGACCGGACCCATGTCGGCGGGGTCGTCGGTCTGCTTGGCGACAGGGCCAAGGTGCCAGCCCTCGGCGATGCCGAGATTCTCNCCACGGATGTCGAAGCAGCGGCCGGTGACGTTNTGTGCCTCNGGTGAGGCGAGCCAGGTGGTGATGACGGCGATCCAACGCGGGCTGATGGCCTCGGCAAGCCCCTCGGGAGCGTTGTCGCCACCCATCAGGTCGGCGGTCATGCGGCTCCACGCAGTGGGCGCAAGGCAGTTGACGGTGACGCCGTACTTGGCGAGTTCCTGGGCGGCGATGAGCGAGAAGGCGGCNATGCCGGCCTTGGCGGCGCCGTAGTTGGTCTGGCCAACATTGCCGTAGATGCCCGATGGCGACGCCGTGTTGATGATGCGCCCGTAGACGTCCTCGCCGGCCTTGGCCTTCTCACGCCAGTACTTGGCGGCNTGGTTGCTCGGGGCGAAGGTGCCCTTGAGGTGCACGGCGATGACGGCGTCCCAGTCGTCCTCGCTCATCGAGAACAGCATGCGGTCGCGGAGGATGCCAGCGTTGTTCACGATGATGTTGATGTCGCCGAACGTGTCGATGGCNTGCTGCACCATGGCACCGGCCTCGTCGAAGACGGCGACATTGCCCCCGTTGACGACTGCCTCGCCGCCCATGGCCTCGATCTCGGCCACGACGTCCTGGGCTGGGGTGGCGTCGGCGCCACTACCGGCGGCGTCGCCGCCAAGGTCGTTGACGACGACTTTGGCGCCTTCCGACGCCATCATCAGCGCGTGTTCGCGGCCGATACCGCGGCCGGCGCCGGTGACCAGCGCGACCTTTCCGTCGAGAATGCCCATGGCCCCTCCTCGGGGTGATGTTGATTGCCCTCGCCTGGGGGAGAGCGAACGTGAACGTTCGTTAGCGTGCCAGGAATTCAGCGGAGCGGCTACTCCGTCGTGCCACGCACGAGCGGAAAGCGTTCGCTCACCAGTGGAGCCCCGTCCGGGATGGTGTCGTCTCGAAAGTCGGGGTCGGTGCGGCCGGGGGCGGCGTCGTAGAACGCGTCGTCACCGAGCCAGANGTAGGCGATGGCCCGACGGGGTGTNGGCAGCGTGTTCGCCGGGGCGCCGTGCAGCGTGCGGTGTCGCCAGACGAGCGCATCGCCGGCCTGGAGATCCCACCACACCGACTCGAACTGGGCGTCGAGCCCCTCGGGTGGCGGCGCCGGAACCCTTCCTCGTGTGATCACATCGGCGTAGGCGCCGCTGTCGTCGAAGTGGCCCATCAGATGAATGGGTTCGTCCCGGCGGTGGGAACCGGCGAGAAACTGCAACGCCGTCGTGTGAGGGATGTCGTCGAACGCCAGCCAGAAGTTGATNGAGTCGGCTCCGTTGACCCGTTGGAACGAGGCGTCTTCATGCCATGGCGTGGCTGCGCCACCACCGCCGTCCTTGACGAACAGGTTGTCGAAATAGCGCACCACACGCTCGGATCGCATCAGTTGGCGCGCAAGGTCGGGCATCGGGCCGTCGTCACGGAGTCGACGGAAGGCTTCGATGCGGTCGCTCACGTCGAAGTCGAAGAAGAAGCCGGGCCCATCGTCGCCGCCGATCGTGGTGGCCATTGAGGTCGGCGCGCCCCGGGCCTCGTCGCAGCCGGCGAGAATCGCTGGAAGCTCGGCAGGTTCGACCACCCGCCGGAGACAGACGACCCCGTCGGCCTCGAATGCGCTGACGGCGACCATCGATTGGTGGAGCCACCAACCGAACCCGAGGACGGGCCGATCCGGTCGAGGCTGGGCCATGATGTCGGCGTGATCGACGTCGCGGACGTGCTGCAACCCGAACTGACCGAGGTCAACCGCCTTCCCGCGCGGCCGCCGTTGACCCCGTATCCCGATGTCGATTCCTCGCGAGACGGTGTTGGCACGCCCTGGCGTCGGTCGCTCGACGGCGCTTGGCGATTCCGCCTGGTGCCGTCGCCGTCTGCTGCGCCCGCTCGATGGATGCACCCGACGACCTCGGATGCGCGTTGGCGCACGATCGATGTGCCGGGCTGCTGGACCCGTCAGGACACCGGCGATCTGCCTCACTACACGAACATCGTGATGCCATGGCCCGAAACCGATGCGCCGTATTCGCCGCCGGAGAATCCGACATTCACGGCGCGCTTCAGCATCTCGTCATTGATTCCCAGAAGCTTTGCCTTCTCGCGAACGATCTTCACGAAGGCAAGCTGGTCGATTTCCT
>FUFK010015865.1_pt1 | contig 11202 bp, 14 predicted proteins | sample 1021851 | NCBI WGS metagenome assembly FUFK01 (sample SAMEA51879418, study PRJEB19060) | metagenome
ATCAAAGGAAACGCTTGAAGGATTCGATAAAATTGCTAAATTCGGTGATACAAACTTACTATATTGGAAAGTATGAAAAGGATAATATATCCAGGAACATTTGACCCGATTCATTATGGTCACATCGACATAGCTAAAAGAGCATCAAAGTTGTTCGATGAGGTATACATGTGCGTGTCGGATAATCAACATAAAAATCCTCTCTTTTCACATGATGAAAGAGTTGAAATGATTGAAGAATGTACAAGCGATCTTGAGAATGTATCTGCATTTTCAAATCCAAATAATTTGGTCGTAAAGTTTGCACAAGATAAAGGAGCCGTTGCTATAATTCGAGGTTTGAGGCATGTAAGTGATTTTGAGCTAGAGTTTCAAATGGCAAATGTTAATCATGGAATAAATTCTGAAGTTTCTACAATATTAATGGTATCAAATGAAAAATTTCTACATTTAAATTCCAGTATTATAAGAGAGTTAGCTGAATACAACACAGATTTATCAAAATTTGTGCCAAAAAATGTTGAAGAAAGGCTAATAAAAAAGCTAAAAGGTTTATAATGGCAGATAAAATTCAAATAAAAGATGGAAAGTTAATTGTTCCTGATCAACCAATTATACCATTTATTGAAGGAGATGGTATTGGACCTGATATTTGGGCAGCAGCTCAACGAGTAATTGATGCAGCAGTTGAACATACTTACCACGGGGCTAGAAAAATAGAATGGTTAGAAGTTCTTTGCGGTGAAAAATCCTTTGATAAAAATGGTGAATGGCTACCTGAAGAAACATTAGAAACTTTACGATCACACTTAGTTGGAATTAAAGGTCCATTAACAACTCCAATTGGTGGAGGAATTCGTTCTTTAAATGTTGCATTGAGGAAAGAATTAGACTTATATGCATGTGTAAGACCTGTCAGATGGTTTAGAGGAACTCCTGCAGCTATTTTAAACCCTCAAAGGGTAGATTTTGTTTTATTTAGAGAAAATACAGAAGACGTCTATGCTGGTATAGAATTTGAGAATGGTTCAGATGAAGCCAATAAAATCATCGAATTAATGACCGAATTTAATCAATCAAAAAAAATACGATTTCCTGAAACAAGTTCATTTGGAATTAAACCTATTTCGAAGGAAGGATCTATCAGGCTATTTGATGCAGCTTTAAATTACGCTATTGATAATAACAGAAAATCAGTTACGATTGTTCATAAAGGCAATATCATGAAATTTACGGAGGGTTATTTCAAAAAGTGGACCTATGCACATGCTGAAGAGCAGTATGGAGATAAAGTATTCACTTGGGCTCAATATGATAGAATTCAAGAAGAAAAAGGAACTGAAGAGGCAAACACTGCTCAAAAAAAAGCTATTTTAGATGGAAAAATTATTATAAAAGATGTTATTGCTGATGCATTTCTTCAACAAATTTTACTACGCCCAAATGAATACGACGTTATTGCAACTATGAATCTTAATGGTGATTATTTATCTGATTCTGCAGCAGCAGCAGTTGGGGGTATTGGAATAGCACCAGGAGCAAATATTAATTACAAAACTGGACATGCTATTTTTGAAGCAACTCATGGAACTGCACCAAAATATGCTGGTTTAGACAAAGTAAATCCATCTTCAGTAATTCTTTCAGCTGTTATGATGCTGAATTATATGGGATGGAAAGAAGCTGCAAATTCTATTGAATATGCTCTTGAGAAGGCAATTTTTAATAAAAAAGTAACTTATGATTTTCATCGCTTAATGGATAATGCTACTTTATTAAAATGCTCTGAGTTTGGCGATGAAATTATCAGCAAATTCTAATAAGTCATGTTTATCGATAATGCAAAAATTGAGCTTCAAGCAGGCAATGGTGGTGATGGCGCAGTAGCCTTTCGCAGAGAAAAATACATTGACAAAGGCGGTCCCAATGGCGGAGACGGCGGTAGAGGTGGTAACATTATTTTCGAAACCAATCCTAACCTTCACACCTTGCAGGATATTCGATACAAAAAAATGTACAAGGCCAAAAATGGTCAAGCAGGTGGATCTAATAATCAAACTGGTAAATCAGGAGAGGACTTAATCATTCAAGTTCCTTGTGGAACTATTATAAAAAACATCGAAAACCAAACCATTATCAAAGACTTAATTAAAGAAGATGAATCATACATTATTTGTTATGGAGGAATTGGCGGAAAAGGAAATGTTCATTTTAAATCTGCAACTCAACAAACTCCAAGATTTTCCCAAGAAGGAACAAAAGGCGATTTTTTATCTGTCGAGCTTGAATTAAAAGTTTTAGCTGATGTTGGATTGGTTGGATTACCAAATGCTGGAAAATCAACACTTTTGTCGGTGTTGACGACGGCAAAACCAAAAATAGCAGATTATCCATTTACAACATTGCAACCTCATTTAGGAATAGTTAAATATGGAGAATACCAGTCTTTTGTGATGGCTGATATACCAGGATTAATCGAAGGTGCTAGTAAGGGTAAAGGATTAGGACATCAATTTTTAAAACACATTGAAAGAAATAAAATTTTACTTTTCATGATTGATGTTGAAGAAAATAACCCCATTGATGTTTATAATCAATTGATGGATGAGCTTGTAGGGTTTAATAAGGACCTTCTTGAAAAAAATCGGTTAATTGTGAGAACNAAGATNGANACTGCNTCNGANNATGTNGNTNAAAGATGGAGTTCNTTTCCAGAAGAATTCATNGATATTTCATCNGTNTCAAANNAAGGNTTAAATNNNTTAAAAGATAAGCTTGTATCTTTTCTATCGGCTTCATAGTATTCCTNATGTAAATTTAAAGACTTGGAGAGGTGGCTGAGTGGCTGAAAGCGGCACCCTGCTAAGGTGTTATACTCGTAAGGGTATCGAGGGTTCGAATCCCTCTCTCTCCGCAGAAACATGAAAAAATTCATAATTATTTTATTTTTTTTTGGGGTTTTAATTGCTCAAGAAGAAGAAACAATTGGTCTAGGTTTTGTACCAAATTTTATTGAAGGAAAAAAAGTTATTTCAGTAGAAAAAATAATTTCTGATTATTCAAATAGCGCACTCGTTCAAAGAAGAGTTACTTCAACTGCTATTTCTCAAGAAAGTTTAAATGTTGAAAATGAAATTGTAGGTAAATTAAATTTTTATTCAATCAAAGCATCTTATGACGATTCTTTTATAAGGTTTAATATGACAAAGGATGAAGTTTTTGAATTAAAAGAAGGTTTAGAAATTTTACTTAAAAAAGAAAAAGAAAGTATAATGAACCGAAAAGAAGTTTTTGTTGATTATACCATTTATAGAAACTCTTCAAATTCTAACTTAATCTCGTTTTCTAATGAAAAAAAATTTGATTCTGATGAACTAGAGTTCACTAATGAAGTGATTTTTTACAAGTATGATGAAGTTGTAGCTCGAATTGGTTATTCTTTTCGAAAAACTTCATATAAAAGTTCAATCTGGTGGTTTGACGATATACCTGTTGACAAAAGAGGACTTGTTAGATCAATTGATAAGCTTTATCAATACATTATTGAAAGAGATGAGCAATTACAGGAAAAGGATTGAATAACAATATGAATTTTTCAATTAAAAAAATTCTAATTTTTATATTGTCGTTCCCATTTCTGCTTTTAGTTTTAATAATTGGAGCACCATTTAGAATCTTTAGTAAACTGCCTCCAGTTACAAGATCTATAATTCATAGTCCATACAGTTTTTGTGTTGAAACATTAAGTCTTATCGAAAATAAAATTGATTTAATTTTTAACATCATTGCAATCATATTTATTTNTGTCTCAATCTTTTATATTTTTCATCTCATTTTTTAAGGAGTTNCTATGGCATTAACATACTCATCAATGCTTGAATTAGGTTCAAAAATGCCTCATTTTGAGCTTAAAAATGTAATGAANGATAAAATGTATGCTNCAACTTCTTTATTNAACAANAAACCTTCATTAATTATGGTCATTTGCAATCANTGCCCNTATGTNATTCATTATCATGANGAATTGAAGAAAATGAATNATGATTTTAAGGATAGNATAGATTTTGTGGCNATAAGCTCAAATGATATCATTAATTATCCACAAGATGGACCAAANCAAATGAAGCAGCTCTTTAAAGATTTAGGTTTATCTTTTCCATACTTGTTCGATGAAACTCAGANNGTTGCNAGAGCTTTAAAAGCAGAATGTACTCCAGAATTTTATCTTTANANTAATAAAAATATGTTAGTATACAGAGGAAGAATGGATAATTCATCTCCTGGAAATGATATTGAAATTACAGGGAATGAATTAAGAAGTGCTTGCACAAACTTGTTAAATGGAAATACTATTTCTTCAAATCAACANCCTTCAATGGGATGTAATATCAAGTGGAAATAATTCCTATTTAAATNTNTCTAANATANCTCTAATGATATCTCTAATAATTATTAGAANAATCGATAGAATGAACAGACCAATTATAACAATTAATACTATTTCAAGACTTTCAAACATTATAGGTTTGGTGAAGGTTTAAATTGAATTAATTTTTCTGCAGCATAAGCAAACTCAATTAGTTTCTTATCATCCCATTTTGAACCAATAAAAGACATTCCTATTGGTAGGTTATCTACATATTCGAAAGGAATAGTCACATGAGGATAGCCTGCCATTGCTGCATAACTACCATTAACCCAAAATTTATACTCAGCAATTGCTTCATCGTCTCCACCTTCATGATTAATTGCCCATGCAGGGCTCCATGAAAGGCCAACCAAAGCTTCAATATCATATTCTTTAATAAAGCTATCAATTTCATCTCTTGTTTGTAAAACGCGTTCAAGAGCAAGTAAGTATTCTTCTTTTTGTGATGGTGTCTTATTACTGTCGTAAAAATGACTTTGATCAAAATATTTTAATACTTCATCTTTATTATCTTCATTAAAAGTAATTAGTTCATCAAGTGTTTTAAATTCTGAATTTGAGTTAGCCAGATATTGTTCTAATCCAACTTTAAACTCATACAATAAAACAAGCAACTCTTCGGGACCAGGATATTCTCTGTTGTCATCAATATCTATAACTGTTGCACCAGCTTCTTCAAGCATCATCCTAATTTTTTTAAGCATAAGCTTTCCATCAGAATTCATACTACCCGTCGGTAAAAGTCCAAATCTTTTTCCAGCAAGACTTGAATCATTTAAGTCAGAGGTAAAATTAAAATTAAAATCATCAGGAATATTAAGTGTCGCCGGATCATCCAAATCAACACCAGAAATAATTTCTAAAATTTTTGCTGCTGAACTCACAGAATTCGCCATAGGTCCAGCAGTATCTTGCGTAGAAGATATTGGAATAATTCCAGACCTGCTTACCAGCCCAACAGTTGGCTTGATTCCAACAATACCATTTACGGAAGAGGGACAACTTACAGATCCGTTTGTTTCAGTACCAATAGCAACATCTACTAATCCAGTAGCAACAACAACCCCTGAACCAGAACTTGAGCCACATGGTGTACGCATTTCTCCGTATGGATTTATAGTTTGTCCTCCCATNCTNGACCATCCACTAGTTGATGTAGAAGAGCGAAAGTTTGCCCATTCTGAAAGATTTGTTTTTCCAANGACAAAGTACCCGTTATCAATAAGTTTTTGAGCCAAAAAAGCATTTTTATTTGGAAAATTGTTCTCTAAGGCTTTTGAACCCGCAGTATTGGCAAAACCCACAACATCAATGTTATCTTTCACAGCAATAGGTTTTAAACCATTTTTTAAATTTTCTGCAATTTCTTCATCTGATAATTTGCTGATGTAAATATTATATTTTTTTTCAACATCTATATTGTTATCTGATTTATTGCATCCAGCAAACAATAGAATTACCAAAATAAGTATAAAATTTCTCATTAATTAAAACTCCTTTTTTTGTAAAGTGTACTTGACATTTTAAATAGTTTAGTTTACAATTATAAATATTATTGACCCATATATATTAAGGAGAAAAAATGACTAAAATAACACATAAAGGTTTATGGTTTGAATATTCTTCATTAAGTAAAGAAGACAAGAAGCTTACCAAAAAAGTTTTATTGTCAGCTATTCTTTGTGGATTTTTTATAGGACTCTCTTTTGATAAATCGGTTATCATTATGTGGTCTGAAATATTACATCCTTCAATGTATTATGGTTTTCCATTAACAGTATTAATTACTGGTATTTTTACTATTAAATACTCCTATAAATTATATCAAAGTCAAGATGAGCTTTATAAAAAATATCATGATTTTTCATTAATGTCAGGCTTTATGGGCTTTGTTATTTTTGGCCTATTTTTACACTATATATCGATTTATACTGAATACCAACCACAATTTATGGATTATTTTGGGTGCTCAATTCTTGGGATGGTAATTGGTCAAATGTATTTTTATAAAAAATTTTATCAATAATGAATAATAACATTAAAAAACTAAGATCAGAAAAAGCGATAAGTCAAAAACAGTTGGCTGAATATTTGAATGTTAGTCGACAAACGATAAACGCTATTGAAACTGGAAAATTTGATCCATCTCTTACTTTATCCATCAAAATTACACGCTTCTTCAAAAAGAACTTAGAAGAAATATTTATAATGGAGGAGAAATAGAGATGAGGAAAATAATTTTACTCTTCTGTTTTTTAGCTATCAGTTATGGACAAGAAGTAACAAACGGTGGCTTTGAAACTAATGTTTTTAATAGGAACACTGGCGAAAGAATTTATACAGAATACTATGACGACAAGCAAGTAAGAATAAAAATGATTCGTACTGTAAAAGGTAGAATGAATCACGGTCCATATAAAGATTTTTATGAAAGTGGGGCTTTAAGAACAGAAGCAAATTATCGTAACGGTAAATTTGATGGTTTGTATACTTTTTACCATGAAAATGGACAAATTTATGTTCAAGTTGATTATAAACGAGGAAATTTAAATGGAGATGTATCGTTTTTTGACGATAAAGGCCAATTAATTGAGGTAGTTAAATACAAAAATGGTAAACCGATAAATAAAGGAAAATAAAATGGAACCAAGAATAAAAAATGGATTTTTAAGAGCAATAATTTTTATGCCATTATGGTTGATAATCATGGGCTTAGTACAATCTATCGGAGTTGTATTAATCATGATGGCCAATGGGGTAGATATGGGGAATCCAGATTCTGCTGAAGCCTTATTTAGTGAAATGAGTTTTGATTCACCTGTGATGTTAATTTTGACAGGATTTTCACTTCTCGGAAGTTTTGCAGCATTGTGGGTTGCTACCAAGTTTATAGATAGAAAGCCTCTAATGTCTATCGGATTGTCTGTAAAAGATAAAGCTAATGAAATGCTTATTGGTTTAGGCTTTGCTTTGGCTTTTATTGGGGGATTATTTTTAGTTTTATGGTTGATAGGCGCTATCAATATAACAGGGTATCTTGGATTTAAGCCAGAAGTATTCATTGTAAGTATATTGTTGTTTATGGCAGCATTTGATGAAGAGTTAATTTTTAGAGGATATATCTTAAATAATATGATGGACTCAACAAGCAATAGATGGATTGCGCTTGCCGGATCATCATTATTATTTGCATTATTACATTCTGGTAATACAAATGTTTGGAGTACCTGGGTACCAATGACCGAACTGTTTGCTGCAGGGTTCATTCTTGGAATAAGCTATACATTCACTAAAAATTTATGGTTTCCAACATTTTTTCATTTTGGATGGAACTTTTTTCAAGGACTTTTTGGTTTTGAAATTAGTGGTTTTAATGTTGATTCATGGAAAATCATAAGTCATGAAAATGCTGGAAATGTTCCCGATATTGTTTCAGGGGGAGCATTTGGAATTGAGGGATCTGTAATTACTTTATCTTGTACCATAATTTGTACTTATTTAATATTTAAGTACTACAATGAACTCGATAAATAAAATATTNTCTTTATGCCTTGCAATTTCATGTTTTGCATTAGCGTATTTGTATTTTAGTTCTTCAAATATTCCTGAAGGGATGTTTGAGGATCCTAAGACTGGAAAGGCAATGTTGCTCGGAGAAGTCTCAATTGATGAATTGAAGCAAAAACCTTTTGCCGAATGGTACAATAATGAATTTGATAATTATGAGCTTGATGTTGAGCTTCTAGGCGCCATATCGGATCCTAACCAATATAATTATGAACTTTTTTTAGGAACATGGTGTGGAGATAGCAGAAGAGAAGTGCCAAGATTAGAAAAAATTTTTATTGAACTTGGAATTGATTTTAATAAAATCGNTATNATNACAGTTGACAGAGATAAAGTNAGTCCTNAAAATGAGCAAGAAGGNAAAGATATTCGATATGTTCCTACTCTAATAGTTAAAAACNATGATGTTGAAATTGGTAGGATTGTNGAATCGCCTTCATCGGAATCCGCAACNCTAGAAAGTGATTTATTTGAGATTTCATTGGGAATTCCACCTACACCAAATTATAGCTTGGATTAAATATNTGGCATTTGTATCAAATTTTTTTTATTATCATTGATTACGTTCGGAATTTATCCACTCTATTTCTATGTTACTCGTCAAGAAAAAACGAATGACTTATTAGAAGAAATTTTAGAGAAACTTAAAGAGAAATAGTTTTTTCTTTTAAAAAATTTTTAGACGCATTGAAAATTAATTCTTTTCTTTCATCTTTCAATCTTTCAAGTGCTCTTGGCATTACAGCTAGGCGCGGATTAGTTTTAAAATATTCGAGATTGTTTTTGATAAAAGACCAATAAAGCCCATCGACAATATCACACCAAGGACCTTTCTTAAAATTACTCATTTTCATNATATAACTAGATCCACAAATATATGGTTTAGTTGAGAAAATTCCTCCATCAGCAAAAGTTCCCATACCGTAAACATTTGGTACCATAACCCATTCAGAAGAATCAACAAACATTTCCATAAACCACTTATAGATTTCATCTGGATGAATTCCTGAAAGATTCATAATATTTGAAATGACCATTAACCTATTTATATGATGGGTATATCCATGCTCTAGTGTAAGCTTTATGGCATCATCCAAGGGATCGATACCAGTTGTACCATCATACCAGTCTTGAGTCAATTTTTGTCCATTTTTAAAGAAATTATAACCAATTTGCTTGTGACCTCTAGTTTGATAAACTCCTCTTATAAATTCTCTCCAGCCCATTATTTGCCTTACAAAACCCTCAACAGAATTGATCGAAACTTTGTTTGATTTACTAAATGCAATAGCTTTTTCAATTACTTCCATTGGTGTAAGGAGCCCAATATTCAGCAGAGGACTAATTGCAGAATGAAATAAAAAACTGTGATTATCATAGATTGCATCCTCATATGGACCAAAAAGTTCAAATTTTAATTCAAAAAATTCATCAAGATATTTAAGCGCATCTTTTCGATTAAAAGGAACCCAAAAATCTTCTTTTGTCTTTCCAGGGTGATTAGCAAACTTTTTTTCGATAAATGCATTAACATTTAAAAGATGTTCGCTTGAATATGTTTTAATTGCTGGAATTTCAATACCTTTGGGTATTTTTTTTCTGTTTAATTCATCATAATTCCATTGTCCACCTAATGGCTTTCCATCATCCATAAGAATGTTTAATTCTTTTCGAGTTTTTCTATAAAAGTTTTCAAGNAATAAAGTTCTTTTTCCTTCTTGATAACTATTAAANTAGTTTCTATCATGAATGAACATTGGTGACTGAAGTATTTCAAAATCAGNAGATTGTTTATCTAAAAAACTTAACAATGTTGACTCAAACTCTTTGTCCTCAATTTCATAAACGTATATTTTATCAGGGTTGACAGTTTTAATGGTTTCTTCAAGTTTTGAAACATAAGAAGACTCAAACTGATAATTAAAATCTTTGTAATGAATTTTGTATCCTNAATCTGACATTTCATCTCNGTACTCTCTCATTGANGTAAGAAAAAATGATATTTTCTTTTTATGATGNTTTTCATAACTGCATAAATCAAAGTCTTCACACATGAAAATATCTGTTATATCATTTGGATGATAATTTTTATCAAATAATTGATTACCTAGAACAACCAATAAAGATTTCATTTATTTTGACTGTTTTTAAACTCTTCTGGCGTAAGAGTTTTCATAGTTAAGGCATGAATTTCGCCATGCATGTATTCATTAAGAGCTTTATAAACAAGTTGATGTCTTTCAATTAAGCTCATCGATTCAAAGTCGGGACTTACTAATGTCATACTCAGATGATAATTACCTTCAAATGTGGCATGATTTTCATGTTGAGCAGTGTAATCATAAACGTGAATATAATCTACAGAAATTTCATCTGAAATTTTTTTGGAAATTATGTTCTGTAATTCTTCAAGCTTCATTGTAAATTAGTTATGTGATGTCTNAATTTAATTCAAAATTCATAAAATACTTATGTCTTTTACTCTTTTTAAAAGGCTGTGCTTACTTTAATACATTTTATAACGCTGAAGAACACTTCGAAACTGCTGAAAGAATTCGTATAGAAAATCTTGGAAGCAATCTTCCATCAAGAGCTATTCAGGAGTACGGAAAAGCAATTGAAAAATCCGAAAAAGTACTAAGAGAATATTCTGATAGCAGATATGTTAAAAATGCAAGGCTTTTAAAAGGAAAGTCGCATTATTTTAGAAGAGAGTATGATAGCGCTGTATCAATATTTAGCCAATTAATTCAAGAAGAAGATTTTAATCTTGAGGCAAAATATTGGCTTGCACTGTGTAAATGGAAAGATTTAAAACCTCAACCTGCGATCAATGATTTAAAAAATCTTATTTCTGGTGTTGAATCAGATGAATTTAAATCAAGGATTTTTCTTTCAATTGGTGAAATCTATTTAAGTATTAATGATTCTGAAAATGCTTATCAGAACTTGAACAAGGGTGCAAACCTTAGTAAAAACAGGCTTTTAAGAGAAGAGGTGTATTTTCAAATCGCAGAAATTTCTTTCAAAAATAACGATTTTGATAAGGCGCTTGATAGTTATCAAAAAGTTTTAAGCAACACAATTTCTATTACGAGAATTCAAGAGTCTAACTTAAAGATAGTTCAAATTTATCGCTTAAGAGGTGAACTTGAAAAATCAGCAAATATTATCCAAGATCTTTTAGTTGATGAAGACTTTAATTC
>FUFK010048240.1_pt1 | contig 11202 bp, 15 predicted proteins | sample 1021851 | NCBI WGS metagenome assembly FUFK01 (sample SAMEA51879418, study PRJEB19060) | metagenome
AAGAAGAGAGTCAATGGGTAGGAAGTAAGTATAATGAGATGTCTTTTGACATTGAACAACTTGAAGAAATAGACAGAGCTTTAATATCACTTAAAGATAAATACCCATTTCAATCTGAATGTTTGAGACTGATGTTGCACACTGGAATGAGAGCTGAAGAGTGCAAAAAGATAACTAGAGAGATGATAACTACTGATGAAGATGGTGACCCAATAATATTATTAAAAAGGTACATTGCCAAAGGCAGAACCCAACAACAACAAAAGGATATTACTTACGATATCACCACACCAATAAGAGAAGTATTAGATAGTGTTAAATACCAATTAGATAAACCTAAATATAAACCTTATCAGTTTGTCCCTTGGTTGTTTCCAACAACAAGAATATCTATTGAGAAACTATCTGACCCTGACAAGTATCCTGGTTATGCAGTTTCACATAATTGCAGAATAAAAAGCCTGGATGATTGTTGGGAGGCAGTAAGAGAGATAACTAAATTAGAAGGCAGTATTAAAACCTTGCGTAAAGCCTTTGTGAACCTGGCCAATGAGACACTTGGAGGTGCACATAAAGGTAAATCTGTGAGTAAACATAAGACTGAATTCACAAATAGTAGTGCTTATGATAAATCCAGTAGAAAGAACACCAAGAAGATGGCACAAAAAGTTGGCCAGGTGTTGACCTTTAAGAGATGAATAAGAAGGCAACAAAACCTTATCCCTTCATCATAAAAAAGAATGGAATTTTATATAAGCTAGTTTGTTTCTATGGTCGTTGCTATTTAAGAGAATGCGATAAGAATGGTAAAATATTCAAAAGAAATAATGTTGTAAAACTATTTGATTGAAGTTATCCCCTGAATTCATATAAGGGATAATATGGGAGTTAAAAAAGACATAATAGATACACCATTAAAAATTACAGAAATTTTTAGAGTAGGTCCTAGAGTAAAAGCACCTAGGGATAAAAGAGACTGGGACTTTCTTATTTATGAATTAAAGAAACTCAAAGTCACACCTGGGGAGGCTTATAGAATTATTGCAGAAAAAAAAGATAAAACCTCTTCAGTTAGATANGACTGGAAGATGTTAAGACTGACAATGTATGTATGGGAAAGATTACACGAAAGTGAGAAATTATTTAATAGACCNAAAATAGATACAATTAGAGAGGTTGTTGGTCATAGAAAATTTAGACAATTCTTTTATGGTTTCTTTCCTGACCTGGAGTTAGACCACGAAAAAGAAGTAAAGCTACTCTATAAATTAATTACAGAAAAACCAAACTATCCATACCTGAAAGAAGGTTATTATTTCTACCCAGGAACGAAAAAGGTGATACCTCAAAAGGTCCTGGACAAGATATTGTTTGATACCCCCAAAAAGTAAAAAAAGGGATAATTACCCCTTGAACTAATCCAGGGGGTAGTATATATATTATCTATGAGACTTTTAGGTAATATAAATGTTCAATTTTAACTATACGAAACCTTATTATTCGGAGGATGAGATATTAGAGTTATTTTCTCTAACTAAATCATCACTACAAAGAATGCGTGAGGAATGCCTGAAGAGTGGAGGGGACCTATTTTTAGAGATGGGTTATTTCCACATTAAAGGAATTAAGACTGCAATGTATGAGCCAGTTAAATTTTCTGCTTGGTTATTTGAACATAGAGTAGAGCCTGAAAGTAAATATGACTACGAGATTAATGAGACTAACAAAGTCAAAGAAGGATTAATTAAGTTGTCACAATATAAACCAATAACAAAGAAATGGAGTACTAAATGACAAAAGACTGGCGAGATGATTTTGACTGGACTGACCCTGATGATGTCCAATTAATGAGAGATATGTTGCCTGACCCTAANGGTGACCAGTCAAATGGACTAGATACAAAAGAACTTGGTCCTGACAATNAAGAGGCTTGTAAGTTAATGGANGCACAACAAAATCTATTACCTTATGAGAAGAAATATGAAGAGCCAATAGTTTCTGAACCTGGCGAATTCCAACAAATAGAAGGAGTGGGTAAAGATATTTATGGCAAATATTCTTATTCAGTTATGGAATACAAAGGCAAACAATATTTTGTCCAGGTGAGAGATTATGAAACTTACCAAGGNTATAATGAAATTAACAATGGCAAAATAATTGTTGGTGAGGCTAGGAAAGAGAGGGTTCAATGAGTAAACCTTTAATCTTAACTACACCTAAAGGTAAAGCTGAATGGCCACATTTAGTTGAACCTGATGTTGCTTTTAATCCTGAAGGTTTATTTCATACTAAATTGATATGTAAAAAATCTGAAAGTGTTGAAGTTAAAAAAGCTATTGATGACTTGATTGCACAAGAGATTAAAAAACAACACGACAAAGACCCTAAAAAAGAAATAAAAAAATCACTGCCTTATACTGAAGATGGTGATGACATTATTTTTAATTTCAAATTAAGAGCCAGTGGAACTAGAAAAAGTGATGGGAAACCTTTTACCCAGGAACCTAACATAGTTAATGCTGACCTTACTCCCTTTGACAAAAACCAAAAGATATGGAGTGAAAGTATTTTAAAAATTACTTTTGAGCCATACTCTTGGAATATGCCAGTAGGAATTGGATGTACTTTAAGAATAAAAACTATCCAGGTCCTAGAGCTTGTCACTGGGAAAACATCTAACACTTTGGGTGACCTTAAAGTTGAAACCATGGTGGAACCTAAAGTTAAAGAACAAGAAGAGGCACATAATAATTACTAAAGGTAAAGGAGGTAAATTATATGCCAGTAAATAATGTAGACAAAAGAATGGAAGGTAAAGGGACTATGAAGGTCGCTGAAAAAGACCCTCTTACACATATTGATTTAGAGTTGATGGACAATATGAAGAGAGTTTTTGATGAGGCGAAGAAGGAAGGATTTAAAGGAACCTTCAAAGACTTTCTTGATACTCTTTCTGAAGAGGACCTGAAAACTTTATTTCTTGAAAAAGGAGGACTGGTTGCAAAAGTCAAAGAACCAAAAGCAGTAAAAAAAATAAACATTGCTGAATACTTTGCACCAGGAAAAACAGTTTCCTCTCTNACTGATAANGAGAGAGCACAAATAAAAGCAATGCTAAATAAAATGTTGAAGGGAGTTAGTGCGAACTAATGGCTTACAATATGAGTTTCTATAAGGGGAGGTATCCTGGTGAACCTGGTTATGAAGAATGGACTGGGTTTGAAGTACAAATGAAAATTAAAGGTACCACCCCTAAAACTTATGTACCTATTTACCCATTAGACTTTCACAAAAAGATGTTAGACAACAGAACACTCCCCCTCAAAAGAGGAACTAATTTTACAGATTTTCAAATAAGACTGAATATAGAGATGGCAAAAAATAATAGATACTTTCAACCAAGAGAGTGGGGACCAAATAAATTATTATACAATTATAATATGATGTACCACTCGGTTAATAATATGCAGTCACTTAACGACAGAATTATTAGAAACCTGAAGAGACACATTAAGAAACTATACGATAGTCCTAAATACAAAATAGAAGATAAGGACAGAATAAAATTAGAAGATGAGATTTACAAAGCTAGAGCCTTCTTCCCACAAGGAAAGGATTATTCACTATGAGTAATAATAATTATAACAAAGGTCCCTTTGAGAGCACTTTAGATAGAATACAAAAGAGACTACCTAAAGAATACAAAAAGCCTACACTCAAAGATAAAGCAGTGAGAAAACCTAATGCAGTCCCTCCAAAGACTAGAACAATAAAAATGAGAGATGGTGGAATTGCTATTAAGAAGAGACCTGAAAATATGGCCGAGAGAATAGAGAGAACAATATATAAGTATGAAGGAACTATACCTAAACCTTCAAACTATGATGATAAGTCTATTGTGGACCAGGAAAAATGGAATTCTATGACTGGCCTAGAGAAAAAGACACCAGTAATACAAAGACCTAAACCCTTCGATAATANGAAGACCCTAGTACTTACCCTATGAACCAAAAGAAAACTTTGAGTGACTGGGAAGCAGTATTACATAGCGCAAAGACCAACCCTAGAGACCCAAACACTATACAAACAAAAAGAATGTTAAGAAAAATTTACAANAAAAACCCAAANCAATTACAAGATGATGAATTAAGAATAATNAAAAAACATCCTTCTCAAATGAAAAAGGAAGTAGAGAAACCCATAATTAATACTGAACCAATAGTACCTTATAATTATAAACCTTTTACTCCAACAGAAGACAAAAGAGATGTTAGACAAATTTTAAAAAATTCTTCCAGGATGAGACCTGGATTGAGTGAAGACCTTATAGGTTTACAATCTGCAATTAATAAGAATGTAAATTATGTATTGGGTAAGAAAGAAGAAAGTACTGAAAGTGATGAGAAGAGTATCAACAATAAGGAGGAAACTTATGACTGATAAATGGAAATATAAATCAGTTTCACTAAAGAATTCCACTTATTCAATGCTAAATGATTTGTCNAAAACTTTAGTNCCTGGAATNGANNTNTCCAATGCAAAANCNNTTGANNNNTTAATTTTAGATAAGAATAAGTCCAAGTGTTCTTTAGGAAGCAAACCTGGAGGAACACATGGCGAAAACAAAAAAGAAACCTAAAGAATACACCCAAAAAGAAATCAAAAAGTATGGCTTATGTAAACACCATCTAGTTGGGTATAAGCAATTAAAGACACTCGTTAGGAAACAACANAAGTACATNGTTAATCAAGACAAGATATTAGANAGNTTATCCAAAGACATNGAGANNAAGTCNNANATGATGAACCTATGGATGACTAATAGGCAAACCTGGACCGATAAAATTAATAAGGACCTATTACAAAAAGCAGAAAACCACGCAAAAGAAAAAAAAGAAATCAAAGAGCATTACGAGAAAGAGTTAGCTGAAGTTAATAAACTCTATGAGGAAGCAGTTGAAACTAATAGAGAGATTGTAGAAATTAATAGAGACGCAATTAAAACTAATAGAGAAATAATTAAATCACATAACGAAATCACTAGNGCCTANAATGGCCTTCATAGTGTAGGTGAGTTTGCACAAGACCTGGGTATAGATATTAAAAAGCACAATAAGATGTTGCCTGAAAATAATCCTGATTATGACTTCTCACAAAAACACACACTATTAGAGAGTGGTAAAGTAAGACACGAATATAAACTTACACCAAAGAACCCACCTAAAAAATTTGGAAAAATATTTAAAGATAAAATTAAAAAATCTAATGGGGAGGACAAATGATAACCCAGGAAGATATAAAAACCTTTGCGAGTATCTTTAGTGGTGCACAAAGAAGATATGGAAAATTATATTTCTATGATGAGAAAACTGGTGAGAAAGATTGTTACGAAGAGAAAGAGCCAATTCCAATAGAGAACCATTTAACTCAAAAAGAATATCTTGGAAGGTCACCTTTAAATGAAGATACAAATATGTGTGAGTGGCTTGGTGTTGATATTGATATTAAGATACCACCTAAAACATTTTGCGCTGATGTTTGGTCCAAACTAGGTACTCATTATTTTCCCTTTATGACAAAGAATAGAAAGTGGAGGGTTATAGAATTCCTTGATGAACCTATGGATGTTCAATTAGCTCATAAGAGAGCCAAAGAATTACAAAAAAGAATAGAGAATGAATTAGGTATAGAGACTGACCAAAAGTCTACTGCGCCCACAGAACCTAGTAGTGATGGCGCAGTTGGAAGGTGGTTTTTCTTACCTTATGGAAATGGTTATGATGTTTGTTATTCACCTGGAGGTCATCCTCTTACACTGCAACAATTCTATTTTAGATACAAATACAGAAACCATCCAATAGTTGTTTGTGGAATTGGAATAGATGGTGGGGGCAATGATGGGTCCAGAGGTAATCATTTTTATTATGTGAAACTCTATAAGAAACACTTTGATTGTGATGTTTACATGGAGGATATCAATAAGAATTATGCAACACCTTTAGATGACCGGAAGTTTANNCAAGAAGATAAACANACAGATAAATCTATTGAGAAAGANGTTTATAACAAAGANTATTATCTNAATGGTCAACCTGGNTGGATACAAAGTACTTGTGGAGTTANACCTTNTTTAGACGCAAAAGGGTTTGTCGCCATAGCCAATGCAATACTTGAAAACCATATTTATGTTCAATCAAGAACTGATTTTTTTGAGAACGATACCAATGAGTTTAAAAGTAAAGAACAGATAAACGACTGGTGGAAACATACTAAACCAAAAGGACAGAATGGTAAGATACAACCAATGTCAGCAGTATTACTAGAACATAGTGACCTTACAAAAGTTAGAAGTTATTTAACTCACGCAGGACTTAATCCTGGAGTTGTCTCTATAACTAGAGGAATGATTAAAGGAACTACTGAAGGTGATTACTTAAATATCTATAATGACCCAGCGATTGAACCAAAAGAAGACACTCCATANAAAAGATTTGATGAGTATTANTCNTGGTTATTAGGTGCTGATAATTGGAAAGTAGAGAAACAGAAATTNGCCTTTTGTTTGAGAGCTAAAGAAGAAATACACGAGAATGGAATTAAAATACAATGGTTCTCAATATGGCACTCAACAACCCAGGGAGTTGGTAAAGGTNTATTCTCACAAGTAGTACAAAGTTTATTTGGCTATAAGAATGTTGCGCCCAATGTAAAATTTAAAGATATGATTGGAACCCATACGACTATCATTGAGGGTAAACAAATNATATTCCTTAATGAAGTTGTCTTGGAAAACAACACTGCAAAGACAAAGACTTTATCTAATGAGTTTAAGGACCTAATAACAGAACCAGTCCTATGGATAAACCCAAAGAATAAACCACAGATAGAGATACCGAACCTTTGTAATTTTTGGGTGTTCTCTAATTCTGATACACCTTTATATATAGAGGATGATGACAGAAGAGCTTTTGTTATAAATATTAAACACAATAAACAATCTGTAAATTTTAAATTGTTTGATGAAGGTTATAAGGAAGACATATTGAATGTCATAAAAGACCCTTCAGGTTTTAAATATCATCTACTCAATGACATAGCTTACAATAGAGATATATTTTTTACTGATGCCCCTTACACTGATGACAAAGCAGAATTAATTGAAAGTAATAAATCTGAATTACTGCAAGAGTTGGAAGCTCGTCACGAAGCAATGGAGTTTCCTTTTGGTTATCATCAAGAGGCACANACTTATGGAATGAACCAAGAGATAAAATTCACCTGGCATTATAGAGGGATGATAAACAAATTAGAGTTACGAAAGATGTTAAAGAACCATCCTGACTTTAAAGATTATTATATAACCCTGAATGAGCTTGATGTTATCCTAAAGAAGATATCTACTAAATGGCCCAATGGTGAGTGGACCAAACAGATAGTACTAGATAACCANAAGAGAATTAGGGTTTATTGTACTCATCCCCTAGAGTTTGATGGCACATACATAACCGAGATGACTGAAGGTCAATTAGGTAGTCTCTATGAGAACACTGACCCAAACCTTAACCTAGATAAAATGCCTTTTTAATATGACCCCTACAAGTAAAAAAAGAAAATCTGCATTATTACAAAACCTGGTGCGAGATAAGATATTAAAGAGCTTTCCTCACCTGAAACCTGAAGATGTTATTACTGCTAATAATGGACAGAATGGGCCTGACATAAAGCTATCTAAAGTTGCTCGTAAATTAGTTGGTGTAAACTTTGAGTGTAAGAACCAAAACAAAATGAAAACTATTTATGACTGGTATAAGCAGTCCTCCAAGAGTGCCAATAAGTTAATGCCTTGTGTTGCCATGAAGATGAACACTAGGGAACCACTTGTAGTTATTAACCTGGATGACTTTATGGACTTAATTAAGTAGCACTCATCACTCACAACATCATAGCCTTTTTTATTACCCTGGGTGGCCTAGGTCCTGTCACAATGTTTCACCTTATTGTCTCTTCTAAATGTGTTGAGTGGGTTGAGTGATTGAGAGACCCAGTGATGTTAAAGGATAATAAAAAGTTTATCTCTCAAACCTCTCACGATATAACTATGCGTGNNNAGNNGGTGGGTACACCTGGGTTCAAATGAGCCAGTTTAGTGTTCCCTATGTACTATGAAAACAGATGAACATTTATACACATTAACTAGACTAGAGTTTGCTAAAAACATTGGTAAATCTAAAGAAGCAGTCAAAAAAGATATGATGAGAGGTAAATATAAAGACCTCTATATTTTTAAAAATGGCCAATATTATTTTAAAAGCCGAGAGGCAGTGCGTGATATTAAGGGTTTGTCCCCCCTTAATTTGTACCCAGTAAAGAAGTCAAAAATAAATAGAGGTGGACACGAAAGTGCAGTTAGAAAAGGCAGATACCCTAACAATGCTTTTGCAGAACATAATCATATGAAAAAGATGTTGGCGCTTCGTGGTAAGATGACACCTGAAGAGTTGGCAATGGTTCCTGATGTTGAAAGAATGGTCAAACAAGAAAGACAAAAACAATTAAGAGAGGAATATGAGGCCAAGATAACACCTAGAGATACACATGGAGGTCACTTAAAGTCTTACACTTCAGGTTTATTCAGTGAGAGCAATAGTGGATATAGTGACCCTTACTATCACAATGGAAGAGCACACGAAAGACACCCTACAAAGTTTACTGCTAGTAATAGAGGAAGGACCATTGAAGATAGCGCCTTCCCATATTGGAAACCAAAATATTATTGACATAGATTGACATAGGTTAAAGGGCAATAAGTTTTTGAAAATTAAAATATTATCTCTATATTGATTTTATCATTTAGTAATAATTCCTTGGGTGAGTGCCTAATGGTCTCAACATTTCTGATACTCACCCTGGGACCTCTTCCCAAAACGATATAAATTTTTGCAAAATTTTTTAGCCAATCAATTTATTTTGAAAATGAAAAAGTTGGGACTGACTATGTAAATCAAAGCATAAAGGGTAAGACTATGGGACCCCTATATTATTAAAGGTATATGCCACTTATTTAATTAAAGTATTAATCTAAATTGTTTGGGACCCCTATGGTTGTTCCACACTGGTTCCACACCAAGAAACTTTGACTTGATGTTTGATGTTGTGTTATCAATAAAGCAAGATATAACAATGCAAATACAAGGGGCCCTCGTGATGAAATTGGTAGACATAAAGGACTTAAAATATTCCAGTCTTTCAATTTAATTAATCCTCACTGACCCACAGCGACCCAGGACCCTTATAAATATTAGCCTTCTTGTTTTGGTTGATTATATCTCAAACTATGAGACCAAAACTAAATGATAAAAAAGGAACACACCAGTTCCACACAATACAATTCACCGATAAGGCGATAATTAATCTTAAATACAATAAGAAGACCGAGAAGAGACAAAGAATAAGAGTTAAGTTAAAGAATGCCCCTAGAGGTATCTCTTTGAGATGGACACCTATAAGNAATAAAAAGGTATTNCAATTAGAGTTTAGGTTTAGAGGTAAAAAGTATAGACACGATTGTGGAGTGTTTACACCTGGAGTTTACACTTGTAATTCTCTTATGGATTACATGGTGAAGCTCAATGAGAAACACCTGGACACAGAAGGAAACTATAAGACTAATCCTAATGTTGATGTCATTACAAAGAAACAATTAAAGAATTCACAATTAAAAACTTGTAGAGAATGTATAGAGTTAATCCACAAAGATAATTACCCTAGAAAGAAAATAGAAGGAAACTTATCTGCGTTGTCACAAAAGGACCACTCCAGGTTTCTACTAGGTTATAACAAAAGAAGAGACCACATCACCTTTATAGATAATAATAAGGGATGGGGTGAAGCTATATTTAAAGATAAGTCCTCAATAAAAGACTGGGATACATTATTCAAAACATATCCTAAAGGTGTTGGTGTTGAACCTGGTGATGAAACCAGTGTGTACGATAGTTATTTGGGTGATGTAATAATAGATGATTTAAACCCTGGTGCCATTGAGATTTACCTTAATGAGAAGACTAGAAGTTATGGCCAAAAGGAAAACATAAGGAAGGCTTTAGCTTGTTTGTGGGGTTATGCTAGAGAAAGAGGTTTTATGGGTCCAAACCCTCCATTAAATCCAACAAGAAAAGAGAAGGGTGGAATTACAATTAAAAAAGCTGAAGAGAGTTTATGGGTGGGGAGTAAATACAATGAGCTTTCTTTTGATGTCACACAATTAGAAGCCATTGATAATGCCTTGTTTACATTAAGAGATAAGTTTCCATTTCAATCTGAATGTTTACGACTGATGTTGCACACTGGAATGAGAGCTGAAGAGTGCAAAAAGATAACTAGAGAGATGATAACTACTGATGAAGATGGTGACCCAATAATATTATTAAAAAGGTACATTGCCAAAGGCAGAACCCAACAACAACAAAAGGATATTACTTACGATATCACNACACCAATAAGAGAAGTATTAGATAGTGTTAAATACCAATTAGATAAACCTAAATANAAACCTTATCAGTTTGTCCCTTGGTTNTTTCCAACAACAAGAATATCTATTGAGAAACTATCTGACCCTGACAANTACCCTGGTTATGCAAAGACACATTATTGTAGAACTAAAACCCTGGACGATTGTTGGGACGCAGTTAAAGGTATTACTAAACTTGAAGGCAGTATTAAAACTTTGAGAAAATCCTTTGTGAATATTACCAATGAGACCCTTGGTGGTGCACATAGAGGGAAACACATTACGAAACATAAGACAGAACACACTCCTAGTGCTCGTTATGATAAAGCTAATAGAGGTAAGACNAGNAAGATGGCACAAAAGGTGGGTGAAGTTTTGACCTTTAAGAGATGAAGAAAAAGACAAAACCTTATCCTTTTATAATTAAGAAAGAAGGAAAATTATTTAAGTTAGAATGTTTTTATGGTCGTTGCTATTTAAGACAATGCGATAACAAAGGGAGGATATTCAAAAGAAATAATGTAGTTAAACTCTTTAATTGACCTTATCCCCTGAATACATATAAGGGATATTATGGGAACCAAAAAAGACATTATAGATACACCCTTAAAAATTACAGAAATTTTTAGAGCTGGACCAAGAGTAAAAGCACCTAGGAATGAGAAAGATTGGGACTTCCTGGTTTATGAATT
>FUFK010051514.1_pt1 | contig 11196 bp, 15 predicted proteins | sample 1021851 | NCBI WGS metagenome assembly FUFK01 (sample SAMEA51879418, study PRJEB19060) | metagenome
TACCTTGAATCAACAACGGCAACTCAACGTTTTCCAATGCGGTCATGACCGGGAGAAGATTGAATTCTTGGAAAATGAATCCCATGTGCTTTCCACGTACCCGTGTGCGTTCGTCATCGCTCGACCCGTACAGATTCTCTCCGTTGATCATCACGGTTCCTGAATTGGGTTCATCAATTCCAGAAAGGACGTTGAGTAGCGTGGTTTTTCCACATCCAGATGGACCCATGATGGCAACCATCGAACCCTGCTCGATCGAGAGTGAAACATCCTGTACTGCATGGATAACCGACTCGCCAGACTCGTACAATTTCCACAGCCCTTCAGCTTGCAGTGCGAACGCCATAAGGAACCATACGGCTGCGTATTGATAAACTACCGCATCGACCTATGTCCATGTCCGAAGGATACGTGCGTGTCATCGCATTCGGGCCAATCGCAGATGCCATTGGTTCACGAACCTCAAAGGTTGAATGGCGAGAGAACCTCAGCATTGAAGAAATTATCCTCGAACTGGAGATGGGCCATTGGCTTGGTCAGGGCTTAGCCGTTGCATTGAATGGGGAAAGATGTCCTTTGGATGTTCACTGCCAACGTGGTGATGAGGTTGCGCTTCTTCCTCCAGTTTCCGGTGGTTGAATCGGTTCAATCCTTGTCGAGCGATGGCAAGCCTTGAAAGCCTCAACGGTTAGGGACATATGGGGAACTGCATGGCCTTTAGTCCTGGACCGCTCGAAATCATCATCCTTCTAGGAATCTTCTTTATTCTCTTTGGCGCTGAACGACTTCCAAAGATGGCGAACGCCCTAGGCCGTTCCAAAGGGGAGTTCCAGAAAGGCCTCTCAGAGGCAACGACAGCAGCAACGATTGCCGATTTAGAAGCCGGCGGCAAGACATCCGACCAAGTTTTGATGGATCGAGCGAAAGCAGTTGGTATCGACCCAAGCGGAATGGCGGTTGACGAACTCGAAAAGAAAGTCGCAGCCTTGGAATCGCTTGCAGATGAAGAGTAACTCAGGCACGCTTGAGTTTCATCGGAGAACCGCACCGATCGCATACTTTTACATCGTCTTTTTTTGAACGGTGTGCATCGTTGGATACCTCTTCTGTTCGACGGCATCCAATGCAGCGAAGGATCCATTTCCATTGTTTCTTCCCTCCCGTTGTAAGAACACCCTCGACGTGAATNCCTGCTTCTCTCGCTACATTCTTCATACGGTAATCATCGGTAACCAACTTGCTTTGGCTCGCCANGGCCAAAGCAAGCAGGTCAATGTCCACATCGGAAAGCCTTGGTAGGTCTCCGGTTTTCGATGCTATATCGTGAACNTTCTCACGTTGGTCTGGGCNTGCAGTACGCCAATCCATCTCCAACGTCTCGATGAGCAACCATCGTTGTTCATCAACACTCGCCAATTCGGTCTGTTGAAGTGTTGATACGATTTGACCGCGACAGCGCTCAATTGGCCAGTTCAGCAGAGCAGAGGTATCGAGNACGGCCACAAGCAAACGGTGACGAATGCTGGTAAAGAAGACGTCGATTACCCATAGGCTCAAGAAGACGAATCAGCACCTTCATCCATGATTGGAGAAGACCTCATTCTCGATTTCTTCAATCTATTCGGACCATTTGCGCTCGCATTGTTGTCCTTCACGGAAGCGATTATCCAGCCGATACCGCCCGATTTGATGTTTTTGCCGATGGCGTACGATGAACGAAACAGTGTGACGATGTTGCTATGGTTGTGGTTCATTGTCACATTTGCTTCTGTTCTTGGAGCTGTTGTCGGGCATGCTCTCGGAAAGCGATATGGGACAAAACTTCTCGACCGATTTGGGAAACCGCAGCACAGGGAACGTCTGGAGTACCTTTTCCATCGTTATGGGACATGGGGGATGTTCATTGCTGCAGTTTCNCCTTTNCCATACAAGGTATTTGGATGGATTGCAGGTGCAAGCGATATGAAGTTGCGACCGTTCATTTTGGCTGGGATTTTTGGAAGAGGACTTCGATTTGGATTGGAAGCGCTGATGATTTACCTCTACGGCGAGGCTGCGATGGATGCTGTATCATGGTTGCTCGATCATGAAATTATTATGGCTGTGGTTTTGCTTGCCATTNTCGGGCTTGCCGTTTGGTGGTTTAACGCAAAGAAGTCAACATTTCAAGGTACACCCTAGCAAATGAATGACAATATCCCACTCGAATAAGCGGGTTTTTTTGATGCAGATAAACGCTGTACTGCGCTACGTTTGAAACAAGATGCTCGTGCCGGGATTCGAACCCGGGTCAGCGGGATGAAAACCCGCGATGATGGACCTGGCTACACCACACGAGCCAATGACTTGCCGTGTCACCTCTTGTTCATAACCGTTGGCCAACCAACGATTCGCAAATGAGTTCGTAGGTCATTGCAAAACACGTTGAATCAGATCGTCCATGGTCTCTTGAGAGAACGCTTTTGATTTGTTGAGCGTCATGGACCGGCCGATGACGTTGCTACCGAGGAAGGAGAATTGGTGGCGCATAGCCATCAGACAATGTGCTCCACCGCCACCACTGTGTGTAGCGAGTAAAACAGTACGATTGTTGAACAGTTTTCGAAAATCATCCGACTCGACAGAGAGCCATGCAATCGTGTTGTTGAGTGCAGGGGGCATAACACCGTTGTACTCAGGAGCACAAACAACCAGAGCGGTTGAGTTCAGAATAAGAGATGACAGTTCAGATGTATCGGGAGATTTGTCACGATCACCATCCAATTCTGGCGTATATACGGGCCAATGAAGCGTAGTCAAGTCCACGATTTTCGCAGCCACACCTTCTTTCTCAAAGGATTCAGAAAATTGTTGAGCGAGAACGAGGTTCTTACCAGATGATGCCGCAAGAACCAAGACATAAGAATCCATGGTAAAACGTATGCAATATTCTATTTCAACAGTTGGTTTCATCTAAGGTACCATGCCTTGAAATACGTCAGCCACTGCATTCTTACTATGTTCACAGAACTCCTCGATCAACACAAAGGAAACTTCCTTGTATTCACAGGGCGATTTTGCGGTTATTGCACGGCTGCAAAACGACTGTTGACGCAAAAAGAACAACCGTTTGTTGAAGTCTCATTTGATGAACAGCCCCGCAATCTCCGTGACGAAGTCGTTGAGGCAACGATGCATCGAACCGTTCCAGTCATCTTCGACCTTCGTGGAGATGACCGAATTTTCATTGGCGGGTTCGACGAACTGAGCAAATATCCAATCAATTAACGAAGTCATGCAGCCAATCCTTGAGCACATCATGGTGTTTCGTTGGAATCATGTGACCTTTCTGATGTTCAACCAATTCAACGCTCCAACCAGCTGCTTCGAACAGATGAGCAACAGCCCAACCATCTTCAATTGGGACACGCACATCGCGCACACCATGCATCCAGAACATCCTTTTCTTGTCGAGTTCTTCAAGACGCAGCCTCAATTCCATCGGTCGAACCAAACGTGTTCCCAAGGCAACAATACCTACAATTCGATCGGCAAGGGGGAGTTGGAGCATCTCTTGAGCCATCGCCCCTCCTTGGGAGAANCCACCTACAACGAGNGGNCCCATNGGCGCTTCNTCNGCGATGAGTTTCTCGANTTGNGAGAGCGATGAATCAACATCCATCAATTCACGACGAGAGAGTTGCAATCGACGTGTCACATCAGGGTCTTCATCCTCATACCGCCACCAGGTTTTACCACGTCGAGGGTGGTCAAAACGTGCATCTGGCACAAGCAACGTCCATCCCTTGGGAAGAATTTTCTCAGCAAACGGACGCATCATCTCTGCCGTTCCGGTCATCCCATGCATCATGATGAGCGTGGGCATCGATGTCACCTCACAGCGTCCATTGGAACACGAGTGCTCCTGCAACTTTGAGATGAATAAACGAAGAAGGACCACGAACGGTGACGGTGAGTGAATAATCACCAGAGTTCGACGGGATGGTTCCAATTGCTCCTTTTTCAGTTGCTCCAGAACCCCATGCGCGAGTGAGTGGAGAAGCTCCAGCGTGATCTTTCATTGTCAATGAACCGGACCCCCCAGCACCTGAAGCAATCTCAACATCGAGATACCACACCAGTGTATCCCAATCGCCTTCTGAAGGATGGCCTGAATCAAAAAACGAATCGTAGATTTCCTGATCGTTCTCCTCGTACATTCGATCGATAAGGTCACGTGCACGATAGAAGAAAACATCACCTTCGTAGTTCGAACGTGCGATGTTCAAATCCATTCGAAGTTGGATTGTTCCATCACCGTCTCTCCACACAAGACGTTCAAGAAATCCTTTGCTGCCACTGAATGTATAGGACAACTCATGACCTTCAGTCGATTCAGCTTCGACACGAGCGTTACCATTGTTCAAAGACTCAGTCGTCGCATCCCACTGCTGTCCAAGGAGCGTGAACGACCATGCATCACCAACGGTCCATGGGAATGAGAACACTTGCTGTGGTTCCCCGTTTTCATAGACGGCAAGGGCATCCATGGTCATCCGACCCANGAACGGATTGTGGTTGATGACAGCGTGTCGCTGCGCTTCACGCTCAGAGGAGATACCGAGAACGTATTCTCCAGTACCATTGTCGATCTCAGCAACAACAAGACGTGCACTGTCTTCACCAAATTGAGGCGTGATGAACGTGTAAAGCCAGTTCTGACCAACAGTCCATTCTGGGAGTTGCTTCTCTTCTTCGGTCATGCTGTTGTTTGCATCGGAGGAAGCATCGTTGCTGGTACAACCAGCAAGGCTCATGCAAAGCAACAAAGCAACCAAGAACAGGCTACGATGCAACGCTTGCATGGATTGGCCTATCGACCTCTGTTCAAGAGCCTAACGCTTGGGGCTCTCAGGGAAGAATGCCGCCCTCTGATAATTTACCAGTTCCTGCTAGAACAACAGCCACGATGGACATCAACTTGATGAGAATGTTAAGCGATGGACCAGAGGTGTCCTTGAATGGGTCACCGATGGTGTCACCAATAACAGCAGCATCGTGAGCGTCGTCACCCTTCTTTGCACCAGGAATGTGATCTTGTTCAATCGCTTTCTTGGCGTTGTCCCAAGCACCACCGGCATTTGCCATGAAGAGAGCAAGAAGTACACCAGTTACCAGCGAACCTGCAAGAAGTCCACCGAGTGCGTTCCAACCAAGCACAAATCCAACTACGACTGGAGCGACAACTGCAACGACGCCTGGTCCGACCATCTCACGAAGAGCTGCCTTGGTCGAAATGTCGACACAAGTTTGTGAATCTGGCTTAACACCTTCCTTGCCTTCGAGGAGTCCTGGGATTTCCTTGAATTGGCGTCGAATTTCAACAACCATATCTCCGGCTGCTTTTCCTACCGAAGTCATGGTCATCGCAGCGACGACGAATGGTAGTCCACCACCAATCAGTAGCCCAATGACGACCATCGGTTCTGTGAGTTCAAGGTTGAGCAATGATTCGCCTGCAGAATCTGTCCCGATAGCGGCGGTATATGCCGCAAAGAGAGCGAGCGCAGTGAGAGCTGCTGATCCGATCGCAAATCCTTTTCCAACTGCGGCAGTAGTGTTTCCAATCGAATCAAGTTCGTCGGTAATGGCACGAACTTCGTCTCCTAAACCACTCATTTCTGCAATTCCACCAGCATTGTCAGCAACAGGGCCGTATGCATCGACCGTCATTGTAACACCAACAGTTCCAAGCATGCCCATGGCAGCCATTGCAATACAGTAGAGTCCGTAATCGCTTCCTCCAAACTCATTTGCTCCGAGAATACCAAGCGCAATGAGGACGACTGGGACGAAGGTGGACATCATTCCAACAGACAATCCAGCAATGGCATTTGTTGCTGGACCTGTCTTGGACATTTCANCAANNTNNGGAATAGCCTTTGTTTTGATTCCAAAGACAGGTTCGATACCAGTGTAATATTCTGTCACGAGTCCGATGAGAATACCGATTATGCTTCCAAGGACAACAGAGTGCATGATTCCATATTCGACATCAACCAAACCTTGCTGGATAACCAGGTAGCCGCCTGCCCAAAACAATGCTGCTGCGATGAAGGTGGTGTTTCGAAGTGCTGCTGCTGGATCTTTTCCGTTCTTTAGAATTGACATTGAGAAAACACCGATAATGGAAGCGGTGTATCCAATAAACCCTAGAAGAATCGGGAGAAGAACATAATCACCAGCAGTATCTGGTGAGAAATCATTGGCGATGATCATGGCAGCGATAATTGAACCTACGAAAGATTCGAAGATGTCTGCGCCCATTCCGGCGACGTCACCAACGTTGTCACCAACGTTGTCAGCAATAACACCAGGGTTTCGTGGATCATCTTCAGGAATACCGGCTTCGACCTTACCTACGAGGTCAGCTCCAACATCCGCTGCCTTGGTGTAAATTCCTCCACCCACACGAGCAAAGAGTGCGATGGATGAAGCACCCATACCGAATCCGGCTGCTGCGCTAACTGGGTTCATTGTCCCGTCCGTAGCAGTTTCTCCAGCACTTAGCCAGAAGGCGATAAGTGAGATACCAAGTAGCCCGAGGCCGCCAACGGACAGTCCCATGACGGCGCCACCGTTGTAGGAGACCGCTAGTGCGCCTGCTTGTCCATCATTCTTTGCTGCCATGGCTGTTCGGCCGTTAGCCGAGGTGGCGGAACGCATTCCAGAGAATCCGGCAAGAACTGAAGCGATTGCACCAGCAAAGAATGCGATAGCAGTATCAACATCGTTGAGCCAAGCGAGAACTGCACCAACCACGATAACGAAGATTGAAAGAATACGATATTCAGCGAACAGGAAAGCCATGGCACCCTTTTGAATTTCGTCTGTGATTTCTGCGACAACTTCATTGTCGATCTTGACCTTTGTCACCTGATTGTAAAGGTAAAATGCGATCAAAAGTCCTACGGCACCTGCGCCTGCTGCGATTAAGGGTATATTTTCCATCATAATGTACACCTGTGCTTCGCCCGACCTTGGAACCCCTCATAAGAGATTCCCTGCANGNACAGGCCCGAAAGGCTAGTTTTTGCCCTCACTTCCTATCGCCGAGGACCTGCACATCCAATCGTTGAAAGAGGTGGAGTCCCTCGGAACATCATGAGCATCAGTGCTGAAGAGATCCTGGCCGAGATTGGTCCGGTTCAGGAAGTACTCGATGCACACGATGGTGTCGTAACCGTCCTCGATACGAGCGATGGAAACATCATGCTGTCCCTCGATGGTGGTTGCACTGGTTGTTCGTCAACGCCCATGACGGCGATGCAGATTTACTACTCCCTGAAAAAACTCGAAGCTGTCAACGACGTAATTTTTGTCAACGGCGAATTGCCCGAATACATGCGTACCTTCATCAACCAAAAAATGGAGAAAGAGGCTGCTGAATCCTCTGACGATGGCCCCGGAGAAATTGTTTGATTACTCCTCTTCGATGTTTCTTCCAATGCTGTGCGGGTTTGCTCCGAACGAAACGTTCTCGCCCTTGATGTTCATGCGTGCTGCGATTGCCAAGACAATGCAGACGATGGAGAGAGGACGTGGAAGATAATTCGACCCCCACAGCGAACCTCCTGCAAGCGAAAGCCACCACAAAGATGCTGCTGCAAGAAGGAGCGTTGTGAAAATGATGTTCTGAACAAGAAGTTCTGCCTTTTCCGAGCGTGAAAAGGTCGCTACGAACATGAAGAGAAATGCAGAGATTCCGCAAAAGGTTTGGACGAGCAAGGAGATGTACTCGACCTCGAGCATGATTGGACCAAACAGAGGGGGTTTTTGAAACAACCACTTGCCATCCTTTTTGAGTTGTGAACAACTGAGGACATTATGGCAGGCAGTGCGTTCAAACTCCCGAAGGCTCGTACGAGTGGTGCTCCGTATTTTTCTCGCAACCAAGTTGCTGCAGTTCTCCATCAGGTCGCGGTCTTGCTCGAACTGCAAGGGGCGAATGTCTTCCGAGTCCGCTCGTATCAAAATGGAAGTCGAATGATTGGAACGATAACCGAAGACTTGCATGAGTTGGTCGTTACTGGGCGCTTGTTTGAGATGAAAGGGATTGGAAAGGGCCTTGGTTCCGCCCTCTCTCAAGCAATCTTAGAAGGCGTCTGGCCCGAAGATTGGGTTCGTTTGCATGAAGATACACCGCAAGGGATGATCGAAATGCTCGGAATTCCAGGACTCGGTCCAAAGCGAATCAAATTGATGCATGAAGAATTAGGGGTCGATTCCATTTCAGCACTCAAGGAAGCTGCTGAGCAAGGCCGTATTGCACCAATGAAGGGATTCGGAAAAAAATCTGAACAACGCATGCTTGATGGAATTGAACTTCTCTCACGTTTCCGCGCACGACGACGTTTGGATATCGGATTGAAATACGGAACTGCATTTGAACAGAGAATCAAGGCACTGCCTGGCGTTGAGCGTGTCCAACTGGCCGGAAGTGCTCGTCGTCGTAAAGAGACGATTGGCGATTTGGATATTGTTGTGGGTGTCAAGCCTGAGAACCATGAGGATGTCGCCAACGCCATCCTCGCATTGCAGGGTATTGCGGATGTCAAGGGAGCAGGAGATTCAAAAATCAGTCTCATTCTTGAGGCGAGTATTTTCGAAGATGGATTTTCTGTAGGCCATATTGATGCCAACGTCATGGAAGCGATTGGTGGTGATGATTACGAACAATTGGAGAGCGCTGGAACCATCGATGCTCAAGTTCGATTGGTACCTCCTGAAATGTTTGCCTTCACTTTAGCATACTTCACTGGTAGCAAAGAACACAACATTGCTATGCGTCAACGAGCCATTGACCGTGGTCTCCGTCTGAATGAATTCGGGCTTATTCCCGAGGATAAGGCAGGTGAACTCAAAGGAATTGAAGCGGCGCAATATTCGCTTAGCGCCATGACGGAACAAGAAATCTATTCCCATCTCGACTTGCAGTGGGTTCCTCCAGAATTGCGTGAAGATACGGGTGAGATTCAATCTGGGAGCGAACAAAAACTTCCACAACTGTTGGAACTTGACACCATTCAAGGCGCTCTTCACAATCACACCGTCGTTTCAGACGGTGAGGCGACGCTTGAACAAATGGCAGATGCAGCTCAGGCACTCGGCTGGACATGGCTTGGAATCGCTGATCACTCTCCTACGTTGAAGGTCGCCAATGGTGCTCCTGCCGACCGATTGTTGGAACAAGGGCAAAAAATCCGAAAATACAACCAAAACTGGCAGGATGAAGGGGTAAATTTCAGATTGTTTCACGGAGTCGAATCCGACATCCTTGCAGGTGGGAAATTGGACCATCCTGATGAAGTCCTCAATGAGCTGGATTATGTTGTAGCTTCCGTCCATGCCATGACCAAATGGCGAGGCAGGGATGAGAGCGAGAACACGGAGGAACTCCTGAAAGTTCTCGAACATCCTGCGACAAAAGTGCTTGGGCATCCAACTGGACGTATTCTCCAAGGGCGTGAAGGATACGAAGTTGATGTGCATCGACTCATCGATGCGATGGCTGAGCATATTGAAGAGGGTCGATTCAAGTCGATTGAATTGAATGCAAGCCCGTACCGTCTGGACATTGACTACCGGCTGTGTAAATATGCGAAACTCATGGGTGTGCCCGTAGCCATCAGCCCAGATGCTCACTCAATTCGTGGACTTGCTGACATTCAGTACGGTGTCATGACTGCACGAAAGGGTTGGCTCGAACAAGGTGATGTCATCAACTCGATGAGTGCCGATGCGTTGGCCCAACAACTTGCGCTTCAATGAAGCAACAGTTCTTGAATGAGAGGAGGGTGGTTCAACCATGCGACTCACGAGGACATTGATCATGGGAGCGCTCATGGTGATTCCAGGTCTTTTCCTTGGCTTGCTCCTGTGGATTCTCGTCGGCCAGCCACAAGATGGTGAGTCGCCCATCGTTGAAGCACTTGTGTGCAATGCAATTCCGTTGGCAAGCATCTTCTCTGGCCTGTTCTTTGGCTGGGTCACTGGTTCTGAGTATGCAGAATAGGTGATGGCATGAAGCGGAAGGAAAAAGCAGAGCGTATTCAGAATATGCTTGAGGATTTGTATCCTGAGACACCGGTTCCGCTCGATCATGAGACGCCATTTCAATTGCTTATTGCAGTACTTATGAGCGCACAAACGACCGATTTGAAAGTCAATCAAGTCACACCTGAACTGTTCAAGCAAGGTCCAACGCCTGAGAAAATGGCTTCACTTGAAGTTGCACACATCCAATCGATGATTCGCGAAGTTGGCCTTGCTCCGACGAAAGCCAAGAACATCAAGCGCCTGTCCGAGCTCTTGCTCGAACGTCATGCTGGAGAGATTCCAAGCACATTTGAGGAGTTGGAAGACCTTCCTGGCGTTGGACACAAAACAGCTGGTGTCGTCCTCGCACAAGCGTTCGGTATCCCTGCATTCCCAATCGATACACACATCCACCGACTTGCTGCACGCTGGGGCCTCTCCAATGGGCGTAATGTTGAACAAACGGAAAAGGATCTGAAAGCAGTATTTCCGAAAAACGCATGGAACGACCTGCACCTGCAAATCATCTTCTTTGGTCGAGAGTACTGTCCTGCTCGTTACCACGACTTGTCGCAGTGCCCCATCTGTTCATGGGCTGCTACCAAGAAGCGTATTGCTGAAGAAGCGAAGATGAATCGGAAGAAGAAATCAAAGTGAGACACTGAGATTGAATCCTGAACCAATCAGTTGTAAGAGCATGATGGTTCCCAGAATCAGCAACGTGATTCGAAGTGCAGGTGTTGTTGTATCCTCATCGTAGGCTTCGCGGACAAATGCATAGCCAATGAGTCCAACACCGACCATTCCAATGATACCCGCAAAAGTATCCATGAGACGGACAAAATCGTTGTGTGATTCCGTATCTTCTGCAATTTTCGTAACATAGTCTTCATCGGTTGGATCGTAATCAATTGCTGCTGGTGGTCCAGAAAAATCCGGTAGAACGCTAACCAATCCTGCAATGAGNATAAGGATGACGCCAATCATCAGGAATTTGTGCAATGAGAACAAACCNCCTCCCATCATCGCTTGTTGGGGAGGCATGTACATGGTCGTTGCAGGCGGGCTCGGTTGTTGTGCAGGTGGTTGCATGCCAACCCATCACCAACAAAGCATATA
>FUFK010074984.1_pt1 | contig 11196 bp, 15 predicted proteins | sample 1021851 | NCBI WGS metagenome assembly FUFK01 (sample SAMEA51879418, study PRJEB19060) | metagenome
CCTTGTATCAAGAATCTTTGATACGGGTTGTCAAATACAAATCCTCTAATTTTTCCCTGCGTAATATTCGTTTGAGAATAGAAGTTAGAGAATTTAGGCTTCCCTGTTGATGGGTCGCTGTCAATCAAACATCCATTGAAGACACCAATGTTATCTACATTTGTTACTGCTTCTTGAACAGCAATAAATCCAGCATTGTTATCATCGATCTCTACAGGGTCTCCCTGAAAGATTGATGTCGCTTCGTTGTCCGGAATTAGATATTCCGTCATCTGAAAGTCAGAACTACCAACAGTGTTACCGATAGGTCTTAGACCAAAAGGGGCATCTTTATTTGCCATATTTTTGTCCTCCTTAAAGGTTTGTTGTTAGCAGTGGGTAGGAATTACTAAATAATTAGTTCTTCTTTGTACCACCAAAAGTTACACGAGTCTGTCGATCTTGATTGATCGGCATACTTGGGTGCTGTTCCTTTAAGACATCGTTTTCTAAGGCTTCATTACGATCGGCTGTTCTTTGATTAAAGTACGCCTCACGTTGCCTTGCGAGCTCTTCGGGTATCCTTGCCAGCACAAGGCCACCAACCCCGATCACTCCTGCGTATCGACCTTCGTCCATAGTTGGAAAAGTAGAGTCTGGATATTCATCTGCTCTTACGAGCTCCCATCCTGATCTCAACTTGCCAGACATGTTCTTTGTATCATCAAAGCCCATGCTTTCTGCGCGTATCCATCTATGTCTATAACCGTCTGGCGCAGGCGGTGCATCTAGTGATGATGGAGGAGTCCATACTTTGGGCTTTTCAGTTTTAGCCCGAGTCTGACTCGCGCGAGAAGTTTTTATCTTTTTATCTTGTTCCATATGCTTATCCCTCCTTCGCGGCTAATTGTTTCGCATACTCTTCGAGTGGCACACCTAATCGTTTAGAAATTGCTACCTGTGACGGTGTGAGTCTCACAGTTTTCTTGCGTCCTTTTCCAGTGGCCGGACGTTTTGCGCTTGCAACGGTCTGAGCTGGTTGCTCAGACGTAGTTGGTTCCACACTATCAAATTTATGTGGGAATTCAAGTCTTATTCTTTTGTCCACTTCAGAATAATAATCATCAGATTGTGGATCAAAGCCCTCCTCTTCAACTAGCTTTCTATGTATGTCAAAAGCAGTGTAAGTCATGGCATTATCCGTGCCAAACCAAGGGTTTTTACTAGCCCATGTTTCAGCTTTAGGATCTACCTGTTGAGCTGCTTGAGCGTATGGATCAACAGTTTCTTGTGGAACCACTTTCTCTTTTTGCTCAGCAATTTGAGCTTCTCTTTGCTCTTGAACTTGTTTTATTTGTTTTAGCCTAGCCTCTTCCATAGCCATTTGTGCTATGGCTTTTTGTGCCTCAACTTGTGCCTCAACGTTTTGAGACTCAACAGCTTGCTTATAAGCTAGTTTTGCGGCGTCCATTCCTGTTTGAACTTTTGCCTCTAGCTCTTTTGTATAACTATTGCCTAGAGAATCATATTGACCTCTAACTTTTGCGGCTTGCTCTTTAATTTGTTGAGCGTATTTTATGGCCTCTTCTTTCTGTCTTTCTGCCTCACGCATTTTATGCGTGAGTTTAGCTATTCGCTTTTGAACACTTTCGCTATAATTTTCTAGTTCTTTTTTTTCTTGTTTTTTATCGTTCGACTCATCTCGAACAGCCAACTGCTCATCAGATTCCTGAGATGCGTTAGCGGGCTGATTATTGTCTTCAACTTGTTCAACATTTATCTCCTCTTCTAGTGATTGTTCTGGTGTTGGTGCATCAAGATCAATTTCTTGTTCTTGTTCGTTAGCTTCGCCAACATCTATTTTTGTTTCGTCCTGCATAGTTCCTCCTCTATGTTACATTGCGTGAAGAATATCTTCAGGGTCATCTATGACCCCAAGAACTTCGTCATCGTTTAATAATCTTATCTCTCCACCATCTATCTGCATGCGTGATCCTGCGTATCTTGCAAAAATCACCCAATTTTTTTCCTTGCACCATGGACCTGTTGGATATTTATCTTTGTCCTTGTAACAAAGATCACCCATCTTCAACACGTATCCAACTTGCGTTGCAACACGTGCACGGTCTAGTGTTTCTTGTGCAATAATAATACCGCCTTGTGTTTTTTCTTTAACAGCAAACGGCATAACTAATAAACGCCAACCTGTTGGGTTTGGCAGTTTTTCTAAATCTGTTTTCTCTGGGTTTTCTTTAGCACGTTCTTTTTTAGAGTGCTCTACTATTTTTTTAACGTCTTCTTCTGCGTTATATTTATCTTCTAATGCGTGTGATGTTGTCGTCATCGTCGTTTGGCTCCTTTGGTTGTAGCAGGTTAGAGAGTTCCTGGTTCATTAAGTCAATCGCGTGGATCTTACCTATTATATATTTATATTCGTCCATGCTGTCAATCCCTCCGTTTGCTAGGGTTTGAACGAGAGCGTCTAGTTGCTCCTGCATCGTTTTTTTGAATTTGTATATTACGTTTACTGGATCTATAGCTTCTGACATGCTTTTTATCTTTGTCTCCTAGACCTTCCCAAAACTCGTCAAGAGGATTTTTGTCTTTTGACAACTATTTTTTGACCAAACTACCACCGAAATATAATCCAATAATTGCTGACACTAAATTAGTGTCAAGAGGTGTTATAACTATGCCCCTATGTGCCATAGGAACCCACTGCATTACATCTTTCCCCTCAAAGAATAAAAACCCAGGTTTGAACTCTAAGTAACCAACGATTACTTGAGCTTGTGGATCAATCAGTGGCAATATTTTTGGTAGAACAACTATCGCAAATATAGCAGTCAATGCGATAATTCTTCTCGTCCACTGAAAGCCGACGTTTTCATATTCTCTTGCTTCTTTGAATATTTCAGCTTGTTTTTCAGCTCGAGCAAGTAGCATCTTTTGTTCGGCTTGTTTTGCTTTTATGCTTTGTGACCAAATGCTCATGACACCACCAAGCACAGTGGAGCCAAGCATGGTAATCATCTCAAATGGAATACCCACTTAAGACCAGCCTAACTTTTCTTTTATGCTATCTATGATTTGTTTAATTTTTTCTTTTATTTTTTCGATCATTCTTACGTATCCCTGCTTCATTTAAAGCAATCGCTATCGCTTGTCGCCTATTCTTAACCTTTTTCTTAGATTTGCCAATATTTAATTTACCTTTTTTAAACTCTCGCATAACTTTGGCTACTTTTCCACGTTTTCTGTCAGTTGTTTTGCTTAATTGTTGTCTAGAAATAGCCATATTATAAATCAGTTAAATAACCAAATTCTGATAAAAGATTTTGCATTGGTGCTTTTTTTAAGTAAGGAGCATTAAGTGGATTATCAAATTCTGATATGCCTGATAAACCAAGATTATATGCCGCGATAGCCTCGGGCGATACAAAACCCTCATCTAGTGGATCTAGGTTAAGTCCAAACTCTCCGGTCTCACCTGCTTCCTGGAGACCACTTAAAATATTTCCAGCTGCTTGTTTGCTTAAATCATAATCACCCACAACATCAAAAAAACCTGTTCCTTCAGGCATGCCTTGTGTTGGATTTATACCATAACCTGGGTCTTCAAAAGTCCCTTTTCTAATTTGAAAAGGACCAAATGCTGTAGGTCTGAGTCTTCCAAACATATCAAATCTCTCATCCCCCATTGCAAAATTAACATTTGTTGGAGTTGAACCACTTTCTACAATACCCATCGCTTCTAAAGCTCGGTCCATAGGTATACCTTTTGTCATTGTCGGTTTTTTAACTGGTGTTATGCCTGTCGGTTTTTTAACTGGTGTTATGCCTGTCGGTTTTTTAACCGGTGTTATGGCAGAGGCCTCGATTAGCCTGTCGTCAAACTCTTGTTGTATTTCATCGGGTAGTGCTCTTTGTTCAGCAAAAAAATTAGTCATTNTNTCTAGTGGATCTATTACAGGTGTGGTTGTAGTTACTCCCGGATCTATCACAGGTGTAGTGAAAGTAATTTCTGGTTGTGATAAAATTCTATTTATATCTTTTTCAAAGTCTTCCATAGACACAGGCATGCCCGTGTCATCAAATACAGGTAAATCTTTTGTTAACTCGCTCAGTATGGCTTGTTGTGCTGTCGGCAGCGATTGTGTCTCAACAGCGCTTTGATCTAAAAAGTCTTCAGGTAACCCAAGGCCTTTAGGTGCAAACAAAGTTTGAAGTCCTGTGCTTATGTTTGGTGCTGCTATGGCATCAGCAAGTCTGTCAACAATATTAATATCAGCTTTAATAAGGTCATCATCCGGTGTGAATTTTGGTGATACAAAATCTGTGCCTGCAATAAATTCTTCAGTTATAGGATCGAACTGTTGAAAAGTTCCTGTGTCTGGATTTAACGCAAACCCCGTGGTATCCTGTGCTTGAGCCGTTTGTGGTGCAAGGGCTCCTAAAAGAAAATTACCTAAAAACGGAACACCCGTTGCAAGGCTTATTATGCCTCCAGCTATATTTTGTGGAGTTATGGCTTGACCTAAGTTTGCAAATCGTTGTTGTGTTCGCTCTATATCAGTTTTTGATGGAAGAAAACCTCTAAACCCTGCTTTAGTTGGATCCTCTGCAATTGCCTGTGCGACTCTTTGTCGATTTTGTTGAATTTCAATATTTTTATTTTGAATTACATCTCTTAGATTACCAGTGTATTTGCTGGTGTCCATGCCATACGCGAGATCCTTCGCTTCTTGGTCTAATTGTTTAAAATCACCACCACTCTTTTGCTTATCTTTTTTCTTGTCGGCTAAAGCTTTACTATATGCTTTTTCACTAAAACCAAACTTATCCTTATCTGCCATTAGTTTGTCTCCTTAACAACCGCTTGCATCTCATCGATACCTTGCTTTGCTAAGGACACGCTGGCTCTTAGTTTAGCGTGTTTGTCGTTTTGATCTAGTTTCTCCTCTGCAATATCTTTGTTTTGCATTAATCTCATCATGTCAAGATTTGCTTTTTGTTGTCCTTCTTCTTCTTTTCTTTGTGCCTCTCTAGCTTTTAAGTCTAAATCTCTGTCTTTTAGTTTCAATACAGGGTCATTTTCAACCTGGTTGAGAACTTGTTTCTCAGCTTTTACATAATCTTCAGTAAATTCTGCTATCAATTGTGACTTTCTTGCCTCCATTGACCGTTGTGTTGCCTGTATTTGTCTCTGCATTTGCATAAATTGTGGGTTTTGTAGCACTGCTGGGCCCGCTTGTTGTGCAATTGCTTGCATTTGAAGCTGCATTTGTTGCATCTGCTGCATTTCTTGTGCAAATTCTAGCTGAATTTGCTCTTGTGCCATCAAATTTATGTGTTCCATGCAGTTTTGTTGCAATCTTGCAAGTGCTTTTGGATTATTTCGCACCATTATGGTGCCCATAAACTGAATATGCGCTTTCATGTGAGCTTGATGGTCCTGTCCCGCAAAAGCNTGAAACTTTTTGTTGTTCAAAGCCATAATATTTTCACTTGCAGGGTCCATTGGCTGCATTGGAGCTGGTGGTGGCAACAAAATGTCAATATCTTTGACACCTAAAGCTTCATACATGTGTCGATAAGCTTGATAAATGTTGTGTAAGTCAGGATTTGACATTGCAATCTGCAATTCTGTCTGTGCTAAACTTATTCTTTGTGTTTGTGAGAATATATTTGGATCTGCAACTGGTATGATATCTACTCTTTGATCAAAATCAGCCGCAAAGACTTGTCTTTGTCCACCAACAACGTCGTATGGATAGACTTTTGGTAAGAAAGTTGCAAAATTATCTGCTATCAGCATAAACTCTCTTTTCATAGATTGATATAATCTTTTGTGAATAGCTGACATAACCCGCGATCCGCGCTCCAAGAGCGCTACNGTCGTGCCCACTGCTGCGCCTTGATTGCCATCACCGACCTGCATATCAGCGATTGATGCAAAACGTTGCCCTGCTTGTACAACCACGCCCATCAGTTGAAGGAGCGTGCCGCTTGGCTCTTTGAATGGCAACGGCATAAACGCATCACGTAAGTTTCCACCAGGAGCATCAACATCACGAAACTCGCCTGGCTGCAACGGCTGCGCTTCGTCTCTAACTCTGATGCCTCTTTGTTTNAATCCGGCNGGTAAGTTTGACAAGGTGCCNGCNTCNAGNAGNTGTCNNAGTGCTGCAGTTGCAGTTCTAGACAATCCGCCGATCATGTGGATTAAGCCGAACCCATAGAAGCCAAGTCCTGGTAGGAACTTAAAGTGTACGAAATATTCTTTTTTCTTTTTCANNGGATCTTGTGCACCNTAGTTTCTACGAATAGAAAGCACGTTCCCCGTTTCNTCNTGCACGGTNACGATGTATGGTAGTTTGATTCCTGTCTCTTCACCTGTCTGTATGTTTCTGTCTTCAAAACCCTCCAGGTCTAACTCAACGTGNCACTCGAGCAGTGTATGCATTTCTGCNGATACACTTCGTGANACGCCTTCAATTTTATCTTTTTTATCTTTGACNTCACTTGTTTCATAGGTTGGTTCACCAATGTCAGTGTCTTTNTAAAAGCCAGATATTTGTTGCTTACGCAAATCGTTGCCTGACATTTTAATTACATGGATGATGGCCTCTGCATCCTCTAGTGACGTTGCACTGTATGGCACAACCAAATCTTCTGCCGGCACAAACTTAGAAACACTTCGACCCAACACAGAATCAAAATAAACTTTTTTAAATGTAGAACCAGCAAGTGGTAAATTAAATAACATTTGATCGAACTCTGGTTCGTATTCTTTCATGTTGATCATCAGCTGATAGTTCATGAATTCTTTTACACGCTGTGATTGTTGTTCACGCATAGCGTCAACCTTGCCCACGATCTGTGTTCGAACAGGTCCATCAGCCGGTAACAATTCTTTATACGCTAGTGCTTGAAACTGTGTGACCGCTTCTGCCAGCACTGGGTGTGTTGCACCACTTGCACCTTGAAACGGCTCTGATCTGTTTTCATATTTAAAACCCAGTAGGTCCAGTCCTTTGATGTATCCGTCTTCCCAATCTGATCTTGAGCTTTTATATTCATCATAACTTTCTTGTAACTCTGATGCTAAACTATTTAGTGCATCGTCTTCCATAAACTCTGCTAGGTTTGCTTCGTGCAGTTGTCCACCTTCCATTGGTTTTTGTGATGGATCAAAATCTATTTCTGCACCACCGTCATCTGTCATCTCGACATTGACCGCGCCGCCTTCTTGAAAGTTTGATGTTTCTATTTCTAACTCTACTTCTGGTTCAAGTATGTTATCGCTCTTTGGAATGGAACTAATATCTTTTTCTACAGCCATTAATAGTACGTCCTCTGTTCTAGTGACACGGGTTCATCTTCGTAATCTTCTGGGTGATCAACAAAGCCACCTTGTCTAAATCTCATTACTGCTTGAGTCATGCTATCCACTAAGTCATCGTGTTCACCCAGTGGGAATGCAGCGCATTCCTCAATCACTTCTTCAGCAAACTTTGTGTCTGGCGCCCAGACTTGCCCCGCTTCAAAAAGTGGTGCAACAGAGTTTACTCTAGTATGTTTATCATTTCCACGGCTAGGTGTAAAGTTAATAACCGGTATGCCCAGTTTACGCATTTCATAGGTCAATGGCAGTCCTGATGCTTTGCCCTCTATGATCACAGACTCAGGTTTCCAGTAGTCGTATTGTTCTTTTGCAGTGCGTCTGAGCTCTGGAAACTCCAGTCTCTCTTTCAGTGAGTCAACCAGAATAAGCGCCGGTCCGCTGTCCTCGCTTGGATAAAACACGCCCCAGGTTGTAATGGCAGAGTAGTCTGATGTTTCTTTTTTCATGAATGCTGTATCGTAGGATTGTATAACATGATGCAATGGTGGGAGTTCATCTTTCTCCCAAACTTTCCACCACTCTCTTTTGATAATAGATCCTTCTTCTGCTGTCGGATTTTGTTGATATTGTGCATTCCATTTGGTAATAGCTACAGATGCTTTCACCGCTTCTAACTCTTCTAGTTTCCAGTATCCGGGCCAAAGCGGTTTACCTGAAGGAAGTATGGCAGGAAACTCTATCACTTCCCACTGGTCTGCCTTTGGTTCTTTTTGTGCTCTCTGTAATTTACCTGTTAAGTCTGCTACAGACCATCTTGTCATAACCACAATAATTCGACCACCTGGCTGCAAACGTTGTCGTGGTCCTGATGTATACCATTCATAAACTCTGTCATACGAAGCCATGTTCAGCGCATCTTGCTCCGAGTGTGGATCGTCAATGATNANNAGATCCGCGCCACGACCTGTTATTGAACCGCCGACACCGGCNGCATAATATTCGCCGCCCTGATCTGTNTCCCANTTACCTGCAGCTTTNGANTCTTCTCGAAGTCTGGTGTTAAATATTTTTTTNTAATCATCTGTGTCCATCAAAGATTTTGCTTTACGACCAAACCTGACTGCAAGCTCTGCATTATTTGTTGCCTGTATAATTTTTAAATTAGGTTGCTTGCCTATCATCCANGCAGGTANAAAGTTAGATGCAAATTCTGACTTGGTATGTCTTGGTGCCATGTTGATAATTAATCTTTTAATATCACCGTTTGCCACACGATTAAATTTTTCTGCCATAATTTTATGATGTTCACCTTCTATAAAATCAGGCCACATGTATTTTACAAAAGTTAAGAAGTCATCGCGGATCGCCTCGTCCTTTTTCTTTTCATCAAGAAGCAGCATCGTGCGCAGGTATTCTTTTTTAGCGTCGGTGGGTAGATTAGATATTTGTTCTGGAGTTAGCATTTGAAAAAATTTTGCGCAAAATTTTTGCGATTTTGTTTTGAAACATTGAAAATGAATTTAGCACAGATCTATTTACAGATCAAACACTACATACACATATAGGATCCCTANCGNNCAGNNTCCGGGGTGGGTGGGCCCAATGACGCNCAAGCACTANATCTGGTAGGGACCCCTACCCCNACCCACTANATATAGGTCAAGTAAAAAATAAAAAAAATTCGCAAGTGTGATATTTTTNCAACTACTACATATGGGGTGGGTGTGGCCCNTAGGGNCACAAGATATTGTGTCAAGTAAAAAAATATAAAAAAATGTAAAAATAATTATTGATTATCCCATACAATATGATACAAAAGAGATATATCAAACAGAAAGGAAATAGAATGACAGTTAAGATAGATAGAGCATACCCCTTGAAGGATCATAGGGTAGGTTTAAAAGAACACTCATANCAAGGTGTAATAAAGGTTGGTGATACAATAACCACTAGTAATGGTAGAGAAGGTAAAATTAAAACAATTACAATCGCTACNCACGAAAATGACGTAGCGGGTGAAAGTGGAACTGATGTTCTTAGTTATAATACTAAATTGGAATATCAAGGAAATGTTTCATATGGTGATGGTTACTGGACATACTTCAACGCAATATTGAAGGTGGCATAATGGCTAGCTTCACTAACTATGCAACTGTGAGCATGGCGGATAGCCATAAGCTATCCGTTATCCACGAACAACTGAACAAGCCCCGTAGATTTCGGATTAAGTATTGGAATAAAACTAATCAGGAATGGGATTTAAGGGTAGGTTATTTTGATGACAAGTCTCAAGTTAGATTGAATAAAACAGGTGATGCAATCGTAATCACTTACGTTGAAGTTTGGATAGATGATGGCGGACATACTCATGAAAATTATAGATCCGCGGTTGTAGATAAAAAGCATGATGTAATATTTCAACTGAGGGCTAAATCTGAGGGGTTGAAAAATGAAAGGTGATAGAATTCAACTTCTGTTGGTAGCACTTGCGGGAATGTATTTTCCCGCAAGAGCCGTTTTATTTTGGGGGTGGGGAATATGATGGAAGATGATGACATTCTAGTACAGATGGACACTAAACTATATCAATTAATCAATCCTTTTTTAGCTAATGGAGATGAAAACTATCAAATGAGTTCAGATAGAGAAATGTTTGAGTGGTATTGTGACATTCGAAACAACATAGTTAATAAGATTGAAGAAAGTAAAAAGTAATATGAACCTAGCTATTCTATATGTATGGGCTATGACCATAGCCCTTGTAGTATTTACAATAGATGCACTAACAGGCGGGCTATTGTTATAAGTTATGGGGGGCGGGTCTAAATATAATCTATGTTATTTATTGCTAGCTTATTTCATAGTATATCCGAGTGCTAGCCAACGGCACAGACACCCCCCGCCAAGTTATTATAAATATTTCATAACAAATAACAGAAAGGATAAATTATGAAAGCAATGACTAAATACCAGCTTGAACATTTTAAAAATAAAGTGAACAGGCAATTTCAACCATATATCGAAGAGCAAGAACTGATTGTAAAACAATTCAGAACTGAAGCTATCGATCATGCAGTTAAAGGACTGGCTAAGAAAATGGGCGCTGACAAGGTGCTCGATAGACTTAAAAAAGCTGAGAAACAATTAGCTGATGCGAGGGCAACGGCTCGGACTTTCTTTGAAAAGAAAAAACCTAAAGACGCTGAACTTAATTACAGTCTCAGAAATAATAATTATAGTGACGCACTTTCAGTCGAGGACTGTGAGGAACAATTAAGAGAGTGGGCTTCAAGCCTTGCTGACAGGCAAATCGAGAAAAGACCTGAAGGCAAGAAGCTCAAGCAATTAAAAGATACTAAGCAACAAGCCATAGATACAGTGATGGAGGCGGGTTGTCCTGAAGATTTAATCAAGCAACTAGCTCAGGTGTCTAAGTGTATTGGCTTAACTTGGAATACTGAACTCAAGCGAATAGCCACTGATGCCTAAAAGAACAAAAGCCCCGCGCCGAGAAGTGCGGGGCGTGGCTCATGAATATTGGATAGAGCGCAGGCGCGCAAGGTTACAAGCCCGCAGGCGTGGGGCGGGTGGGCCCTACAGGGCGCAAGGCACAAGTCAAGAAAAAAAAGAAAATAAAATACTTGATCCTTGGGCGTGAATATGGGATATTGTGACAATATATAGAAAGGATAAATAAACATGAACATTGAAGAAAGAAAGAAGATCACCGGCGGGCTGTCGAAGCCGTCGAAGATGCCGGGCTACGCGTACAACCTGCCAGCCATACACTGTAAGACTGGGAGCAAGCTGGCCCAAGTGCCGGGCACCACGTGCCACGGCTGTTATGCACTGAAGGGCCGCTACAGGTT
>FUFK010042886.1_pt1 | contig 11195 bp, 3 predicted proteins | sample 1021851 | NCBI WGS metagenome assembly FUFK01 (sample SAMEA51879418, study PRJEB19060) | metagenome
AATCCTAGCTCCACCACCACCGAATCTAATTTGTTGGTTTCCTTTTGAATTTCCACCACTAGCTGATAAAAATAAATCACCATCTAATGTTAATCCAGTTGTACTACCAGTTTGAAAAATTGAACCTGTAAATATATGTATATCATCGTGTGTATCACCAAAAATTGTATTACCAGACGAAAATGATTGTGTAAAATGTGTAATGGATGATGAAATTATATAATTTTCTGCTATTATATCACCACTAGTTCTTAAATCTCCAGCTATTTCTAAATTACCACTAGCACTTATGTCACCTTCCACTTGTAATGCTTTTGTTGGATTTTCTGTTCCAATACCAGTATTTCCATTATCATGAAAGAACATAAATCCTGAGTAATTATCATTACCTAATTTTAATCCAGTATTACTAATTGCTTGTAAAAATGAACCATAATAACCTTGTGTTGTTTCTACTCTTACGTTTCCTCCAACTATATTAAGTTTTTCATTTATAGTTGTTGTTCCGATACCAACTTTTCCACTACTCGCAGCAAACAACACTTCCGTACTACCATTGTTACCTTGAACTTGTAGAGCAGCTCTTGTATCACTATTATCTTTATCTATGATTAAAAAATCTGAGGAATTATGTGTACCTGTAGATTTATGAATTGATGTAACGGTATTTACACCAACTTCAAATTGAAGGTTATCATCTTTAATATGTAATGTTGAAGCACTTACAACCCCACTTGAACTTATGTTATTACTTGCGGTTATGTGTGATGAAAAAGTAACACCTTGAGTATTAGTAATCTCTATTGCATTTGTTGAACCACCTGTTAATATGTTTAATGTTTCACCATTGTCCTTGTATTGTATTTGTGCTTTTGTAGTTCCTCTATCACTAAATCTTAGTGCTTGTGTTCCATTTTCAGCAGTGTCAATTCTTATATCGCCTTCATCAACGTGCAATAATGATTGTGGGCTTGAAGCACCTATTCCAACTCTACCATCTTCGTGTATAATCATTGCTTCTGTTGGTGAACCTGCTTCACCTACTTGAAATGCTATCGTGGAATCACTATCTCCACCTGTATTTAGAATATTAGCAAATCTATTACCAGTTGCATTTTGTAAAGAAATCATAGAATTACTACCATCACCATCTACTAATATTCTTCCACCTTTAATGTGTAATGGATAACTAGGACTTGTTGTTCCGATACCGACATTTCCAGTAAATCTACCATCAGAAAATGAACCAGTTCCACTTCCACTTATGTTTCCACTTGCGGTTATGTGACCACTTGCGGTTATATTACCTATTACCCCTATACCACTAGCAAATGTTTCTAATTTTAAAGAATTGTTGTGAAATAATTCAACTGAACCATTATTAGTTCCTCTTATAATGTTTTCATTATCAGCTGCATTTTTTATTTGTATTTGAGATGTTAATAATTTTAAATTACCACTTCCACCCTGTTCACTTATAAAAGAATTTGTACCATCGGAGAAAATTTGTAAATCATTGTTATTAAATGACAATCTAGCATTAGTGGGTAGATTTACAGCTCCAAATGAACCAGTTGAAGTTGCACTTGAACTTATGTCTCCACTTGCGGTTATGTGGCCACTAGCACTTATGTTACCAGTTATATCGATACCACCTGTGTTTGTTATAAATTTTTGAGAATTATTATGTAAAAGTTTTACAGCCCCACCTTGATTAGCTTGAATCATTGTTTGATTGTTCGCTGCATTTTTGACTTGTAATAAATTTGTTAATAAAATTAAATTACCAGTTCCACTATCTTCAATAATGCTATGATTACCATTGTGGTATAATGATAAATCATTTGAATCACCTAAATTTATTTTATTATTATCAATTAAGTGAAAACTATTTGCAGTTATATCACCACTTGCACTTATGTTTCCACTCGCGGTTATATGATTAAATGAAACACTTGAACCCGTGTCATTAAAAGCCAACTCTTTCCAATTACTTAAAGTTGTCCATTCTGAACCTGATAAATTAGTATCACCAGAACCAGTTTGTATATATGCATAATATCTTACTGGTTCTGTTCCATCTGAACTTCCTGTAGTTGCTACTATTGTTCCTAGTCTTCTCTTACCTGGAGCAGTTACTATACCTTCACCAATTTGGGCTAAACTAGCAGAGGTAAACCCACCTATTTGAAGTGTAGTTCCTTTAAGATTATTGGCATCAAGAGTTGCCTCTGAACCTGAATTATTTAAATGTAATATTGAACCAAATCTTACCGCCATTTTTTATTTCCCCTAATCATTTATCTTTAATTTATCACCATTTTGAAACGCACCTCTTCCTTTTGATTTGTAGACACGATATGTTGTATTCACACCTGTAAACCTTTGATGAGTTGCAGTTCCTAATAACTCAAAGGAATCTGTCTCATCAAAAGAATCATTTTTTATAATTCCTGAAGAATCTGCTATTTCTCCATAACTTACTGGATATATTATATAAGTAAAATTATTTAAATCTGCTACTGAAGATGGTAATATTAATGTCATATCAGTTGGTAAATTGTCTGTAACTGACGTATTTATCAATGTTTGGTCACCAAATGTTGCATCATTAGTTGTCTGCATTTCAATACCATTTGTTCCCGTTTTGCTACTTACACTTGATGATATATCTCCTAAAATACTACTCAACACAGTAGAGTTAAGACCTGTTCCATCATTTGAAGTTCCACCATAAAAAATTGGATGTCTAAAGAAAATTGTATCTGTTTTAGTTGTTACATTATTAGTACCCACTGGATTATTATCAGTTCCAGTAAGAGTAAATATTACAGTTCCAAGTGTGGTTCTTTTTACAGTTATTGATGATGGACTTGTAAATGATATTGTACCAGTTGAATTACCAGAATAATTGGCTGATATAGCCCCATCTGAAGTCGCATTACCACTCAATGATAATGCAAAACTACCACCATTGTTTTCAAAACCTGTTAAATGACTTGTACTACTAGCAGTTACAAATATACCAGAATTGATTGTATCTGGTTCAGAATCTCCAACTTCTATGAATGAGTCCAGGTTAGTTATTGAAAAACTTGAAAGAACTGGTGGTACAAAGTCTTGTAACATGTTTCTTAACAATTGTTCAATACTTGTTCCAGCAGATATTGTTTCACCATCATCTATTGTACCAACACTTGAGTTTAATGTTGTCACTATGTCTTGTGATAACACCATTTCTGTCGCTGAACCAGTACCTTGTATTCTACCAAATGAACCTGTTGATGTAACAGCACTTATATCTCCAGTTGATTGTATTGTTCCACTTGCACTTATGTTTCCACTTGCAGTGATGTGACCTGTTACATTCACACCACTAGATGTTACTTCTAATGTTTTACTATTATTATGATAAAGTTCTATACCACCATCTTTAACAGCCTTTATCATATCTTCATTTGTAGAAGTGGCTTGTATTCTTAAATTATCAGCAGCTCTAATGTATAAATCACCTGTACCAGTATCAGTAATGAAACTATTTGAACCATTGTGTTTTATTTGTAAATCATTACCAGTACCAACATTCAAAATTGAATTATCAGGTATACTTATGTTTCCACTTGATGATATACCACCACTTGCACTTATTACACCTTCTACTTCTAATTTACTTGTTGGACTTGTTGTTCCGATACCAAACTTACCAACACTTTCATCAAAATAAAATCCAGTTGTTGTGTTTGTTCCAAATAAATGAAAATCCCTATTTGTTGTATCTATTTTGTTTTGTCCACCCGAAGCTTCTATTGATAAAAATGAATCGGGGTCTGTGTTAGAACCTAATTCAAGTCTTGGGCCAGCAGTTGAACCATTGTCTATTCTCGCTTGATATAAAGAACCAATTGATGAAATAGAACCACTTGAATCTACAGAACCTGTAAATTGATGTGTGTCATCCATAGTATCACCAAATTGTGTTGAACCCTCAGAGAATGAAGTTGTAATATTTGTAATTGTTGAATTAACAATATAGTTTTGAGCTATTACATCACCACTCGCACTTATGTTTCCACCAACAGATAAGTTTTTAACTATACCAACACCACCATCTACTTTTAAAGCACCTGTTGTTTTACTTGTTGAATCTGTTGTGTCATTAATGTCAACAGTTCCAGTTACATCTAATTCATCGTTAATTGTTGTGACTGAATTTGTATGTCCTATCTTTACAGGAGTTCCAGAAGTTTCACCAATTGTTATTCCATTTGAGGTATCCGTAGTATCAATAGTAACTGCAGCTGTACCATTCACATCGAATGTAGTTCCATCCATTTTGAATGTACCGTCAATATCTGTGTTGTCTAAATTTGTTGTACCATCAACATCTAAATCACCATTGAAATCAACATTACCATCAGCTCTCAAAGTTCCTGTAAATGAACCATTTCCACTTGCACTTATATTTCCACTTGAGGTTATGTGAGATAAAAAATTACCAGCACTTGCACTTATGTTTCCAGCTACAGTTAAAAGTGCATCATTATTTGCTGGTGAAGTTGTTCCAATACCAACCTTACCACTATTCATATCAAATCTTATTTTTTCAGAATTATTATCAGTTTCTTTAAATAAAATTACATTATCTGAACCGATTTCAATTTGAGAACCCATATTATTTTGACTTCTAATATAACCAATAGTTCCTGTATGAGTTCCAAAGTAAACTCCTCTATTGATAACACTTGGATTACCATCACTTCCACTAAATACCAAGTTACCACTTGAAGTTATGTTTGTTATGTTTAAATCACCACTTGCACTTATGTCACCACCTACGGTTAATTTTTTTGATGGAGATGTGTTGCCAATACCAACAAAATTTTCATTGTTGGCAATTGTCATCGTAACGGTACCAGTGATGTGGTCTCTAATATGAACATCATCTGCTATAAGATTCATATCATCTGCAGCTCTTATTGATAAGTCTGCAAAATTTGAATCTGAAGAAGAAATATATGATGTTGCATTATTTGTTCTGAAAAATATTGCTTTTTGATTTTCTAAATGAATATGACCAGATGAACTTATGTCACCTTGAACGGTTAATGTTTTTGGTGCACCTTCTGTATTATCAAAATGACCTATTAAAACTCCGTCATTTGAACTACCACTAAAGAATGATACAAGAGGTCTATCATATCTACGACCTATATAAAACTTTGTTAAACCTGTTCCACCATGGCCACCAAATCCACCTAAATCTGTTCCACCACTTCCAAGAAAACCATATTCCATAGCCCAACCACCAGAAGTGTTTTGTAACCTTACTCCATTGTTATCAAAACCTTTAAATTTTCTATTATTATCTGTTGGTAAATTAAATTCAAAATCATCACCAGTAATTTTTCCACTTGCACTTATTGTTCCACTTGCGGTTATGTGTGATGTTGTTGTGATGTTTCCACCAACGGATAACATATCATTTGAACCAGTCGCTCCACCAACACCAATGAATACTCTTTCTTTTGTATAAATTGAACCTGAATCAGGACCTGCTGAAACATATAAACCAAATCCAGTCTTGTCACCTCTATCAGCATCACTACCTAATATTAAACCACCAAATGTTTCATATGAATCATTATCAATTTGTGCAGGCCAATATGTGTTAAATCTTATTTTATCAACACCATCCTTTTCTATATGTAAATCACTATGTTGATTTGCATCTATTGCAAAGTTAAGATTATTTTGTTGGTCAATATCCGTTATTTTAAGTAGTGTAGTATTATTAGCAGCTGCTCTTATATCTAATCTACCACCCAAGACATGTTGTGTTCCACTTGCACTTATATTTCCACTTGAGGTTATGTGAGATAAAAAATTACCAGCACTTGCAGTAATATTGTTAACAAATAAATCACCACTTGCACTTATGTCACCTTCTACTTGTAATGCTTTCGTTGGGGTTGTTGTCCCGATACCAAATTTTCCATTTTCATCAATTACAGCTCTTTGAGAACCAGATGTCCAAAATTGAATGAATCCATCAGGAGCACTCGTAGTTGTTCCAGTATCTTTAATTAATATTTGTGACCAATTGTGTGGATATACACTTGATGATACACCAGCTTTTAATTTCAATGAAGAACCAAATTGATAAGTAGTTAACACACCATCATCTGTTCCATCAGCTAAGTACATTTTAAGTTTTGCATTTGATGGAGCTATATCCCCAACACCACCGATTAAAATATTTTGACTACCAAGAGGCCCTCCATCGGTATCAGATTGTTTTACATATAAACCTGGATAAGTTGTGAATGTGGATAATGATTGAGAAACTCCATTTACACCAATTGAACCACCAAAGAATCCAAGTCCACTTGATGATATGTTTCCACTTGCGGTTATGTTTCCTGTTATATCAATACTATCTGAAAAATCTATGTCACCATCACCATCAGGTGATGAAAACGCACTAGCAAATACAGTTCCACTCGCACTTATGTTTCCACTCGTTTCAACTGAACCAAATGAACCAGTTGAAGTTGATTTACCAATAAAATCACCACTTGCACTTATATCACCTTCTACTTCTAATGCTTTTGATGGAGTAGTTGTTCCGATACCGACATTTCCACTTGAAGAAACTATAAATCTTGTTGATTCACCACTATGAGCTCTTACTCTAAATTCACCACTCGCTGCAGAACCATCACTATCAATTATTACATTAACATTACCTTTATCTTTTAATCGTAGAGTATCACTACTCACTTCAATTATTGCATCTGATAATCCACCACCACCATCGATTTCAATTTTACCACCTAAAATTAAATCACCACTTGCACTTATGTCTCCACTTGCGGTTATGTGTGAAAGAGTTGAAATGAAACCACTTGCACTTATATCACCTGCTACTCCTAATGCTTTTGATGGAGTAGTTGTTCCAATTCCAACATTTGAACCACTTATTACTAATCCATTGGAAACATTTTTAGATTCTAATTTAATTATACCAGTAGCGTTTGTAATTTCTTTTCCACTAGTTGCACTTGTTTTCCATTGTCTATAATTTAAGAAATTATTACTAACACCACCTGTACCATCTATGAATCTTATAGCAGTATCTAAATAATTATCGAGAACTATGTCTGTGCTCGCTGTTATCCCACCATTTAAAAGTAAATTACCACTCGCACTTATGTTACCAATTACTTCTAATTTTTCATCTGGAGTTGAAGTTCCAATTCCGACATTTCCATTAACAGTCAAATCAGTACCCGAACCACTAATATCAAGAGAGCCTGTAAATTTATGTGTATCATCTGATGGAGTATCACCAAAAATTGTTGAACCATCAGAAAATGAAGTTGTTATATGCATTATAGATGATGATACAATGTAATTTTCGGCGGTTATATCTCCAGCGACACGAACATTACCTGTAGTTATAATATCACCACTTGAACTTATACTACCTTCAACAGTTAGTGTTTCACCTGAATTTTCTAATGTATTAATTCTTAAATTATTAGAAACAGCTGCACCCGATGTTTGTGTTTGAATTATTAATCCTGCTTGATTATTAGGATTTCCACCACCTGCTGGAAAGAAAAATATTCTATCATTTACTGAACCACCCAACTGACTATTAAATCTTACTGATTGGTTATGATGTAAGTTAATAGATGCAGCATTCATAGTTAAAGTATCTAATACTTCAGCTGTACCACTTAATATTGTAGAACCTGTAACTACTAAATCCCCAAAAGAAGTTTCTATACTGGTTTCAGTCGATGATGTAACCATATTAACCTGTGCAGCATTAACCCTGTCAACATCAAGGTTGTTTACATTTTTAATATTAAATATACTACCAGTAGCAGCATTGATTTCATATGTATCAGTATCTTTATCATAACCAAATATTAATGATACTTTACCAGTATCTCTTGTATCTATAAATTTAATATATCTATCTGAACCAGTATCTATATAAAAAGGAATATCTGAATTAACATTTGCATTGTTAGCAAAAGTTAAAGTGTCAGAAACGAATGCATTACCAATATTAAAATTACCTTGTAGTATATTTGATTCATCATCTGCTGGTAATCTAAATTGGTCTACATAAACCCATTGGTTACTTGGTAATCCTAAAACAGTACAAACCTTATCACCAATAAATTTGTATCTTAATAATCTATCGTATTCATCTGTTTTTGCCGTAAATATTATCGAACCTGTATCTAATCCACCAACAAGAGAAGCACTTAAAACATTATTTTGTTTAAAAACTTTATTAGTATCAACATTACCCACAAAAATATCATCATTAATAAAAGAACAAGATACCGAACCTGTAATTCTACCATATGCCTGAGAAGATGATAATACTAATCCATCAGTATCCGTATCTACAAAACTATTATACGAACTACCACTTGAAAAATAAGAAGTTTTCTTACCTTCAACAGTTTCTAATAATATTCTTAAATCATATATTGGCATTATGACTTCGCCTTACCGATTGATGTACTTACTAATTTTGTTTTTGGTAATCCAGTAGCAGCATATGTTAATCCAACAGCAGAAGTTTTTAATGGTGATACAGGAGCTTTAGCAAAAGAAAATTGTCCTTTAATTGTTTCAGTACTATGTTCTGTTTGTAATATAAAAGGGGAGTCTGCATTTAAAATATTTTTTGCAATATTGATAGGAAAAATACATCTATAATTCATAGCACCAATAAATTTTTCTGGTATTGGATTTTCTGTATTGTCTTTTTCAACCAAACTACCAACAATAGTTAAAGTACCTTGTCCATCTTGAACTTCTTCAAAAGACCTTAATGGATTTTCTAATATTTCAACAAAACATGTAGCTATACCATTTCTTTGATTTACAGATGATACATCAGATTTTAACACAACATTATTATTAGATTTAAGTTCAAATAATATTCTAGAACCATAAGATAATTCATATTGTTGATTTGTAGAATTTAATAAAGAAATGTTAAAATAGTGTTTTCCAAAGGATAAAGTTTGTGGTAATCCACTTATGTCGAAAAACATTGGATTATTTGAATTACCTTCAAGGAAGACATCAATTTCATCTAAGTCATATCTGTTTGCATATGTTTCAGTACTACTAAATTCCAAGATATTTCTCCATATAATATTTCATATATAAATATCAAACAATCAAATAATCTTAATTTATATTTTTGATTTTTAATAATTCTTAATAATTATTATTAAATAGAGGAAATTAATTATGGATAAAAAAATTAGGTCAATATCAATATCATATGGAATAGATGAAAAACTTATTGTTGATAGTAAGTCAAGAGGATTGACTATATCAGCCAACATATCAAGAATATTATTTGATTACTTTCAAAACCAACCCAAAGAAACAGATAGAATTTTAAAACTCTAATTCATCACCACTTTACTCAAACCATTGTTTACATTAATTGGAATCAATGTATCCATATAATCTTTAATCGTATCCAAGTGAGTAATAATCATTGTGAAATCAAATTGAGTTCTCAAGTATTGAAATGCTCCTTGCATATTAGCAATATTGTCTGAATCCAAAGCACCAAATCCCTCATCTACAATAATGAAGTTAGGACGAGGTAATGTTGATACATTGATTAATCCAATACGAATAGCAAGTGATGATACAAATCTTTCCATACCTGATGATAATTCAAGATTCCATTTATCCTCACCATAACATATAAAAGCATCAATCATTTTATCTTTCATTTCTAATTCAATGTGGAAACCAGCATTCATATTTTCCAATACATTATTGATTTCCCTTTCTATTGATGGTATGGCTCTTGAGATTAATTCATAAGGAACACCATCTTTGGATAGAGCCATTAGATACAAATCATAATCTAATATTTTTTGTTCTATATCAACAAGTTTTTGTATATCATCTTCTATTTGTTGTTTTTGGTTTTTAGCAACTGATAAAGTGGAAAGAACTTGTTTGTATTTTTTATCTACTTCTATACCTTCCATTTGTAATTGAGATATTTTAGTGGTTAAATTGGATATTTTGTCATTTAATTTATTATTGTTTTCAATCTTTTCTTCTAATTCATAATATCTTCTAACACTTGATTCTACAGAAGTCANTTCACTTTCNATATGTTTTAATCTACTTTCTTGTGTAGAAATCTTACCACCAATCTTNACAGCATCNTGTTGTATTTGATTTAATTCATCAGANAATATTTTAAACTCACGATTTCTTTCATCAGCATCACCTAACTTTTCTAAAGTATATTCTGTTTTTTTATACAATGCTGTCAATTCACAATGTTCTGAATATAATTTATCTATTTGAGCTTTTATCTCTTCTTGTTCGTGTATTTGTTCTTTACCATTCTTTATACAAAACTCACAATTTTCATCATATGTAAATTTCATTAAATCAGAATTATGATGATTCAATGATTTAGATTTAGATTCATTTATTTTTATTTTGTTTTCTAATTCTGTTAAATATTGTTTTGCTTCTTTCCAATCTTCATAATCCTCTTGTATTTTTTCTTCATCGATTTCAGATAACTTTTTATGATAATCCATATACATTGGACGAAGTTGCTCTTTATATTCTAAGTCATCTTTTAATTGTGTTTCAATATTAGACTTTTCAGTATTTAGATTACTTTTATTTAATTGTAATTCTTCTATATCATAAGTTTCATCTATTTTATAAAGTTTTCTAACCAATTCTATTTTCTTATCTTCTAATTCAAACAATGTATTACCAATAGTTTCATCTTTGGTTTTTAACTCTTTTTCGTCTTTTTCCAATTCAGTAATTCGTTGATTAATAACACCAATCTCTTTATAGGAATCTTTCTTTTGAAATTGTCTAAACATAATTCTCTCTTCATTAGAATCAGATTTGGCTATGGTTTCCAATTGTTCAAACACCTCAATGTCCATAAAAGTGGAAAGAATTTTTTTTCTCTCGGCTTGTTTCTTGTCGAGGAAGTTCATTCCATTGGTTTGTAGCGATAACGAGGTAAGGATGAAGTCGTCAAATGTTCCCAACACTTTACGAATCTCTTCATTCGTACCTGTTCCATATGTGGAGTTGAATCTAGCTGCTCCACTTAAATCCACTTCTTCACCAGCATCGTCTATCATATA
>FUFK010060996.1_pt1 | contig 11195 bp, 22 predicted proteins | sample 1021851 | NCBI WGS metagenome assembly FUFK01 (sample SAMEA51879418, study PRJEB19060) | metagenome
ACAACCTAGCTACATATGGCAGAACCATATCTGCAAGCCATCGCCCATTGGTGTCCGGCTGCGCTGGGCGTGGCAAGCCACGCACATTCATAGCGCAGTCATGCCATAGGCATGAGCCGGACATCCAACGCCCAGCCAGCGCCTGCTGGCTTGCAGATAGAACCATGCCATATGTAGCCAATGCCCTATCATCAAGAATACTGTCTCAGATATTGGTGATAACTGGTGTTCTGCGCTATTACTCCCCTCGGACTATTCGTCCTCGAAGTCGTGGCGCAGTCCGCAATATGCGCTAGGCCGCGCATTGCAGGACAAGCCTGCGATTCGTGGTTGCATCCGTGGCGACAGACGAACTCTTGTCCGTCTGTCACTCACTCGAACTGAGACACACACACACGAGTTTGTACCGTACCACAATGTAAAATTGTGACATTTAGTCTCGACCTGTAAAGTCGCACCCAAGCAACGAGGGGCAAGCTAGATTAGCGGTTCCTTCCAATTTGCTTTGCAAATCGGTTCCTTCCGCGAATCTAGCACCCGAGGTGTTTGGAACAAGCGACTTGACAGGCTGCGAGCCATAACTGTCGTAACGTCATTGCGTACAAACTGTGTGCGTGTTTTACAACCTAAGTAACAGGAAGGAACCTGAACTATGAGTAAGAAAGTAAATGTAGTGAAGAAGCATGAAGTAACCATCAACATGAGCGATGTCAACGCCACGCTCAAGGCAAACATAGAGATGTTCACAGAACATCTCCCAGACGGTCTGGATCCGCGAGACGCGGATCAGAATCCCGTCTCGTTTGCCGACAATCCTTACTACAACCGAGATGTCTTTCTCGCATATGGAGCAGCTACTGCGACATTCGAGAAAGCAGCGCAGGGTCAGCGCGACTGGCAGAAGAAGCTGGAAGCGCAGCGCGACGACGAGGTACGCCGGAACGGCGAACTCGCGGAGACCACTCGCATTGATGCGAGACGCATCAAGAGCGAGGCGCTGGAAGCTATCTTCGAGCATCAAGCAACGCTGATGCAAACACTCTTCGAGGTGCTTGCACATCGAGAGTGGACAGGCGCAGCTGACTTCTATGATACACGTGAGAAGCTGTTCTCTGGAACAGCGTCCTCGACACAGAAGCGCATCAAGCCTACAGCAGCATCGCTGTTGAAGAGCATAGCGTAACAACAGCGGGGCAGAGGGCTAACACCCTCTGCCCCTTTTTTTATCCGCGCCGAGATCTTCCAGCCGTTATGCACTAATTGTCCACCCCTTCGATAGAGTAATCGTAACAACAGTGAAGATCCGCTGGACGAAATCGAATCATTTTATTTTCAGTGATTATGTCCCGATACGTCAATGAGATCTAATCGTGTGGCATAATAGGTAAACAAAAGTCTGGTGAAATTCCCTGTCTCACGACACGTGCTGAGTAACCGTTCTTTTGTTTACCGCCCTTATCATCAACTAGCAAAGAAAGGACTGTGACGAAACAGACTGACATACAAACAATCAGGAAAGGCTTTCTTGATTTGGAGTTAACAACACCGGGGCTGGCTATACCACATGCTCTGCAAGCAATGCCAGCCCCACCGTTTATTGTTTACACTGTTGCATTATTGCAGTAGNATTGTAGATNCAAAGGAGGCAATCATGAATGNTTTATCTACAACAAACTTCGCCATTCAAACTGAAAACGAATGGTCATTCCCAATCGAAACAGCAGATCTCTGGGCAACATATGATGACTTCGAGACTGAAGATCGATACACACAAGTACCATCATCGATGGCGCGTGCGATCATTCGCACCGACACCAACAAAGTGCTTGGTGTGCATGGTTCTAAATACAAAGCAATCAAGCACGATGATGTGGTCAACTCAGTGTTCGAGGCAGTTGCTGCATCAGNTATATCCAATGACTATGACCACAAGGTCAATGTCTTTGACGATGGCGCAAAGATGCGCGGCACCATCAGATTCAATGACCTGACAATAGAACCATCTGTCGGTGATACTGTCATGTTCCAACTGACATTCTTCAACTCATACGATGGGTCATGGGCATTTCAGCAATCAGCTGAAGGGCTACGGCTGGTCTGCCTCAATGGTATGGTAAGCCAATACTCTGTTGCAAAGACATGGCAAAAGCACACAGCCAACATCAATGTCAAAGCAAGCGCCAGTAAACTACAGGCTGCGCTTGATGGATTCTTCCAAACTAAAGAATCATACATCAGCTGGAAGAGTACATATGTCAGTGATGAAATGGCAGAGGACTTCTTCAAATACAAAGTATGCCGCATCAACAACAACACAAGCACATTCAAATGGAATGAGAAGCGGCTTGATGATCTAATGGTATGCTGGCGTAATGACAGTGGNGCATTNGGNAAAAACAAATGGGCATTNTACAACGCCTTGACCTACTGGTCATCACANACAGAGGATAACAAATCCCCAGCAAACACACAGCGTTTGCGTGAGGGGATTGTATCNAAAGCTATTGCAAAAGGTAACTGGGAGATTGCGTAATGACTNCACCTAAATTTACTAAANAACAGTTTGAATTTGTTGCCGACTTCTTCGGCCCACTCATGCATCATCCAAGTGATATTGTTGAGGCAGCCGAACACCTTGCCAAAACAAATCCAAACTTCAAGAAAGATCTGTTCATGGATCGTGCAACTCAGGCATGGGAGGCTCGTCATCTTGACGAGCAGCATGCCGAGATGCAAGACAATGAATCCATGATCAACAGCAAACTAACAACCAACTACTTCGAGGATGAAATCAAATGGCTGTATGGAAAATGAGCATCAATGCCACATGCGCTAAAAACCTCGAAGTAATTGCAGACACAGAGGATGAAGCAAAAGAACGTGCGTTTGAATTGTTTCTATCAGCATGGAAAGCGTGGTGTGTAGAGGATCACTTCGAACTATTAGATATGGATGTATGGGAGGCAACCAATGAAAATCGATAACGACATACTAAAACTAATCTACCAATACAATGCACAATATGCTGGTGCATTTGTTGGTGATCCAAATACAACCTACGATAAAATACTACAACGTTGTAATCACAATTTACAAATGGTCGCAGATCATTTTGAATATGCGGATAATATTCACAAAGATCTGTACGGAGGTGACAATGAATAACTATCCTAAACTGCGAGACATACAACTAGCAGTCAGCAAAGTGACTGGTGTTGGCATGCACGAACTTATATCAGACCGAAAACATGCCCGAATCTACAACGCTCGTTACATGTACTATCTAATGGCTGCTGAATGTACGCCAAAGAGTTTTGTACAGATAGGCGATGCTATCTACAAAGACCACACCACAGTTATGGCTGGCAAACAAAAAGCCAAGACAAAACTGGGTGATGTCAACTGGCTTACCCAGCTGCGGCAAGTATGCAACGAATTGGGGTTGCCATCGATTGCATAAATGCAGTATGCTCACTGCATGATTACTTACCTAGACCAACTAATTAAAGCGGCAACAGATAGAAACCTGTCTATCATTGCCGCTTTCCGCAAAGCAAATGTGCCTACCAGCACGTACTATCGAACACGTGCTGGTAAAGATTTACGATTGTCAACAGCAAGGAAAGTGATGGATGCAATCACATCCAGTGAAAACGGTAAATGATATCTGGACAGATGCCGTAGATAATCTACGAGCCATCCGTAAAGAACGCGGTATTTCACAGGAAGAACTAGCTTTTCTGATGGGTTGTGAACCTTCATTTATTCACAAGCTAGAAAGACAAAAGCGCTTCCCCTCACATCACTTATTGGTATCATGGATACATGCCCTCGAAGCGAAGATCGAAATCAAAACAAAATAAAACTGGTTATGCGGCTGAGTGTGACCACTGCAAAACTTCTACTATTTATTATGTTATTACAGGCGCTGATAATGTTTGGTGTCTGGATTGTTTGGGGGATCATGGATGGGAACATCTCAGCGCAGTAAAGGCAGCTACCACGAAAGGTGGTGGGTCGACTGGTTCAAAAAGAACGGTGCCAAAGCGAATCGCCAACCTCTCTCAGGACAGCTGGGTGGAGACTTTCAAGGTGACATCAAGATCGAAACTCAAAACGGATTTCTGATTGCTGAATCAAAATATCAAGCAACAGGCCGCGGATTCGGATTACTAACAACAACACATAAGAATCAGCCATCTGATTTGTATCTACTGAAACAAAAGACCGGGCCGCATTTCATATGTATCGAAGTTAGTAATCCGTTGGCAGAAAAAATAGTCGGCTGGATTACTGGGAGGTAAAATCCAGCCGACAGTTTTTCTTCTTACAACNAAGTCATAGGAGGCATTTATGACCGAATCATACGAACTATACAGAAAAGATTCNCCAAGCACAAGTGTTGAGGCTGCTGANAGTATTGAGCCTAACAAACTAGANTCACTTGTNCTNNANGNNATCANANCATTTNNNAANGGATGNATATCNGANNAAGTAATNANATACATGNNANANNNTCATGGNATNGANCGNTACTCTACAGTCACAGCNAGATACGCTGCCCTCTATCGCAANGGNTTNATTGATTACACNGGTGANAANCGNAAAGGTNANAGCGGCAGAAACCAACGTGTNATGATNNCANCNGAAANACAAGGCAGACTTCTTTGACAACACCAGAAGCTAGNCAGCTTTGTTATATCTACAGACAGTTAGTTGATGACAAATGGCGAGGCCGCAAAGTCCAATCCTCATTCAGATGGGACATGCGGCAGGAGACATTGGCACAACAGCTACTTGACCTTGGCTACACGCTCGAATCATTCAAGCAAGATGCCAATCAACTGCTGGACTATCGACTGTCACAAAACAAAGACCCAATCTTTTCCTTGAAGTATTTTGTAACAAGAAAGGAAAAGATGGGTCAGCCCATAGATGTGCAAGGCATAGTCAACAAAACCATTGCATCGTTACGAATGAAATAACCGTTTGTATTTCTTACAATCATGTGCAATAATGCAGTTCATAACAGGAGGCAAATATGAACAGACAAGGATTCATTGGTGGATCTGATCTATACAATATCATGCAAGGCAACTGGCACGATCTGTGGCTGGTCAAGACTGGACGCAAAGAGCCAGAGGATCTAAGCCACATCTTTCGTGTGCAGCTGGGGTCATTCACCGAACAGTTCAACATCGATTGGTTCTGCCAAGATACAGGCCACACCATCGAACAAACACAGGTTGAAGTGCAACGTGTCATTAGTGGTGTGCCATTCAAAGGCACCATCGATGCCATTGCTCACTCAGATGAAGGCAAGCAAACCATACTAGAGTGTAAACACACCAGTAGTATGAAGTCATTGACCGATATGCTGGATGCTTACATGCCGCAGATACAGCTATACATGACGCTATCTCACATTGACAAAGCATACCTGTCAGTAATCTTTGGCAATGACATTGGCTATTGTTCTGTAGACTACAGTGAAAGCTGGTTCAAGCCAGTCATCAAACGTTGTCAGAAGTTCTGGCAATGTGTAACCACAGACACAGAGCCAAGCTATGACATTGATACATGGAAGATTGATTGGTCATCTGTTGCTATCAATAGTCTCAAAACACGTGATGCCAGCAGTGACAATCACTTTGTAGCAATGGCACATGAATACATTAACACCGTAGATTCAGCCAAGGCTAATGAATCTGCAAAGAAAGAATTACGCTCACTAATCAAAGATGACGAACGCGAAGTGTTCTGTGATCTGCTGGCAGTGCGGCGTGACAAGCGCGGCGCATGCCGCATCGTTGTAAACAAGGAGGCATAACATGACAACGAAACAAGAAAAAAAGAAACCATCAGAATTAATGTCAAAAGAAATGTGGGAAAAACATACACAAGCCAAAAACATGGCTGAAGCATTACTTGAGTTCCAAAAGCTGGCAGTATCAGCCAGCAAAGATTCAAAGAACCCACACTTCAAAAGCAGCTACGCTTCGCTCGAAGCTGTCATCAGTGCGGCCAATGAAGCCACACAGTTTGGCATCTGCTTTACGCAAGAGATTGACTTTGAATTCAATGGTGATGCTGGCATGACGTTTGTGCGTACCGTACTGATACATGCACCATCTGGTGAGCAACGTACATCACGCACACCCATCAGATCCAAAGACCCANCTGACCCACAGAAGATGGGCAGCGGCATTACATATGCCAAGCGGTACGGCTTGCAATCAGCCCTTGGCCTACCATCAGAAGATGATGATGGCAATGAAGCAAGCAAAGCACCAAAGGGCAAAGTACAACACATCAACCCAAACGATGAAGGGACATGGTAATGCCCAAAAAATCACAGTATCAAATCGAAAGAGAAGCCTTTGAAAAACAAAATGAAAAGGCAATGAAAAGCATGACAGATGATCAAATACAAACATTGAAAGAAGTTCAATCTGTGCTTGGTTCATCGTTAGCAATGCTGGCTGAGTGCAATGATCTTTATCTATCTCAAATTAGCCAGATGGATAATGTTTTTCACAAGCTGTGTAATAACTTCAATCTTCCACACAATTACAGATAAGGATGTAAAATGGACTATGATAATACAAACAGGGGTGCGGCTCACGCACCCTTCGAATCACAAAACCTATTGCTTACTGGCAAGCTAGACAAAGATGGCAACAACAAACAGGTTGCCATCATACAAGACAAAGACCAGCAAGGTCGTGATGTGCTTGTAGTGTTCGAGCGTGTTGGTGTTATGTATGGCAATGAGGATGCCACTGATGACAACAAGCAGCCGCATTACTCCGGGCCAATCGATGACAACCATCGCATTGCTGGATGGCGTTCAACAGACAAAAATGGTAAGAAGTATCTATCCCTCAAAAGGGCAGAGAAGCAAGGTGGTACACCACCACAAAATGTTTCACGTGAAACAGTAGATACAAATCCTACACCTGTCGTTGATGACATACCATTTTAGGAGGATGATATGAGCGTACCAACATGGGATCAGCTGATAAAAGATCTACGCATACCAGAAGTAGAAACAAAACTAGATAGACTTGGTAGGCGAGTTCAAAGAAACAACTACTTCAACCTTGGTAAAGGCTCAAAGATCTTCTACAAAAATGTATCAATGGCAGAAGTTAATCGCGTAAGAGGCCGTCTCTATAGCCGTTAGCCCTGTCATACGTTAGGGTCTGACCACGATTATCTTCCCAAGTGTGGCTACAGTGTACCCAACCACTGTTGCCACCTGTATAACACTCTAATATCAACTGATCGAAATCTAGATTCTCTTGTATCCACAATGCAAGATCATAGTTATCCACACCAGCAACCTCGAAGTCGGCGGCCTCACCCTTCGCATGCTGGCTGTGGATATTCGATCCAATAGCAATACACAACTCCGGGCTGCGGTAGCCTGAAGATACAATAAACGAACCAAACTCATTACGTATAGGTTGTAATATATTCTTAGCCAACATCTTCATGCATTTAATATGCTCATGCGTAGGCTCGTTAGCTATACCCTTACGTTCAGCTGTCTGGCTTTTAACCATTTCAGCTAATGAAAAGTTCTGTGACAATTTCATTTCTTAATACCTTTCAAACTGCGTAAACCAAACGATGCAGCTATGCTGGCATAAACGGCATACTGAAACCACTCTGGCGTACCATCAAGCGCTTCAAACCCACGCTCTACATAAGGCTGCAAAGGCGGGATGAAACACATCCCAATGATAGCAATAAATAAAATAGTCCATGCCTCATCCTTCCAGCTATTGTCACTGGCTTGGGCCATAACCTTTTCCCAACCAGCCTCATGCTTCATCAATTCTGCTTCGGCCTCAGCCTTCGCCTGAGCCACCTTACCTTTGGCTTTGGTAGCCTCTACCTTACTTTCCATCCAAGACCCTGCCAGCGAGGCTATAGGGCCGATTAAAGCCTGTATCATTCTTCCTCCAATATCTCCATAATCTCACCAGCCTCTATTTTTACCTTCAGCTGTTTGCATGACCACTTCTTATCAAAGTCAGTAGTATGTCCTACATTGCGTTTTATCTTACGGCGTATCGTCAAACACTCTGACAAATTCTTATAAGGCGTGTACTCAACACGTTCATCACCTATCATAAGCAGCAAAACAAAAGTCATCTCAATCATTTGTTAGTCAACTTTTCAATGTTGTCCTCAATTTTTGTCAGCCGCCTATCATAAAACTCTAACACNAGCGTCTGTTGCTGATCATGTGGCGCATTACCTGATTCTATGCTTTCTGCCAGCTTTTCCAACTCACCTGCCAAATGCTCAATCATCATAAACTGTTCTGAATCAGCTGGCAGACTGCCCATCTCCCCTCTAGGCCACTTAATACGAAACTCTGTATTCATAGCCAAATCAGTTTCCATTAAGATAAGTTTGTTTTCAATGGTATTAAGCCGTTCAATAACACCAAAGTAAGCCCATGTTCCTACCGTTGCTGCGCCAACTAATGCAATCAAATTGCGTATTGGCATTGCCAGTTCAGTATTTTCATTTAACTTTGGCATATTATTCCTTGGTTGTTCTCGCTTCCTTGCCAAGATAAATGCCATACACGCCTGTCATCACACCCATAATTACAGATACAAATGCTGATTGCTGAGTTGTTGGGTCTTCAAGATTCATAAACCATTCAGCGCAACGCCATGACATAGCTACAGAGGCAAGCATTGTCAGCTTGGCTGTTAAGTTAAATTGTATGTATCGTTTCCACCAATTAGTCAAAGAACAATCTCCTCTGCACTGCTTTGCGCTACAGTAACGAACAAGAAAACAAATAAAGCTATTGTGACTGCGATAATACAGGTGATAAGCATCGTTGTTTTAATCGTCTCTTCAATTTCCTTGGCCCTTCGTGCAGCCTCTTTACGCGCCGCTTTCTCTGCCTCTTTTTGCTCCCTGAGTTTCTTATTATGTAAGTCAACGATCTCCTGCCATGTGTCGGGGCCAAACCGTAGATTAATCATAGTCCTTATTTCATTCATTTGCTCTTGAAGTTTTTTAGCCTCAAGAACCGCATCAATACTGCTTTTGAATGTGATGTCGCCGACACTAGCTTGTTTATTACGCTCATCATTAAGTTTCTTTTGGCAGTCAAAGAGCGTACCGATTTGTTGTGAAATATCAGCAACAGATTGAACATCGTTAATCCTTGCCTTGATAAATGCTATAGCATTACNAGCGGCTGCTACGGCTGCTACAGCTGTTGTAATAGGCTCCATGTCAGCCTCGCAGGATTACACCCAATAACAAAACAATCATAGTCCCAGCAGAGCCAATCATAATATGCTCAATGCGTTTGATACGCAGTATGGTTTCTGTCCAACGCTCATCAGACACAGCCATGTGCTTTTCAAGTTCTACATGAATAGATTGAAGCGTTGGTTTAGCCATCAAATTTCATCAGGCCAATCTGCAATCGGTGCCACTACCTGATTGCCATCATCNTCCTCAGTGTAATCGTGCAAAGCACGAAACGCGGCATGGTCAGCGGCGTTTGTCACAGCGGTTTCGATGGTGTTGCTGGCAGTGCGTACAGCCGCACGGTATGTCAACACATTAGCCGGAACAGTATAGCTGGACACCTCTGCGGCTTTGACAATCATCCAGTCAGTCTCAGCCAGTTTCGCTTTGGCTGTAGCTTTGACCTGTTCAATGGCTTGTGTCTTTAGNCCCTTGGTAACAANCTGNTTGCCATCTGTATCTAACAGAGCATTGCCATCATCATCAGTTTCATTAACGTCAGTCAGACCACGCTCAATCAATGTGCCATCAGCTTGCCGCCCCCAATAAAACTTGTTGTCAAACGGTGCTTCACTTGCTGGCGCATCTTCCCAAACTAGCCCAGCAGCGGCCTTATCATCATCCGACCAGCGCATCCACACATTTGGGTGCTTGATACCGTTGTCATCTGTCCACGCTTTACCAGCGCGGATAGTGCGATTGTTATATTTCCAAGGCATCGTCTTATCTCCTATCGTGCGTTGGCGTATTTGAATGGGACTTCGGCAAAAGCGAGGTAGATGTAGGTGCTTTGATTAAAGTTTGGACTGCTACGCCTCCACTTAAACCCATTGCTTATAAAATCCACATCATTATCTGTTTTTTCTGTTGCTGTGTCATCAGCAGTTAAAGCATCGTTATCTACGTTGTATCCTTCACGCTTGCTGTCGTAAATCATCCACTGTGTGCTACCTGATGTTGATTTGACCATAATCCAAGCCGGCCTAAACCCTGTGTAGACAAACGTGCCATCTGTGCTTGAATTTCCGACATATGACCCAATTTTACTGTAGCCCTCAATTTCTGCAAAAGCATACTGAATATAAGTTACACCGTTTGCATTTCCATCTGCACCTGACCCTCTTGTAACAACAGAATCTGTTGGTGCTGTGCCATTAAAATAGACAGTATTACTAGCTTGTGCTGCGGTAGAATCTAAAAGAATATAGTAGGATGCGCTAGTGAGGCCATCGTGATATGTACCCCAAGAACCTGTTGAGCTTCGTTTCTTAGAAATTACCATTTTTGGGGCTACACCCAAATGATGTGGTATTGTATGACCTGCNGTGCCATTNCCAGTGTAAGCAATAATNCTAAATCCAGCGTCTGTATTTACTGAGCCTGTGTAAGNCTGNCCAGTTCCNCTACCTGTAGTAGTTCCAGACACGCTTGTGCCAGCCTTCCAATTCCACGACACAAAAGTATCTCCAGATGCGTTTACCTGACCCGGTGTGCTTACAGTGAACCCATTGCTATCACGACTATCAACCCTTGCAGCCGCCGTATATTCTGCGGCAGTAAGGTTGCTGTTTAAAACACTATTTGGATAACCTCTTACAACATCGACAAGCTGGTGGTCTGTGGTGCCGTTCCGTTTTTTAATCCAAGTAAAGTCGGGCTGAAATCCCACAGTGATACTGTTGCTTGCGCCTGTGCCAGTATACAGCACCGTATTAAAGTTATCGTCAGCTTGTTCCGCGCTGTTCGGGCCGATGGTTGGTTCTGGCAGGTTGGATGTGCAAAGAGCTAAGAAGCCAGTCGGTGGCGCATAAGCAAAGTCACCAATCCCGTTAGCATCTGCATTGCCACCAGCGGTTTCATTGCCAGCAAAAGTGCTGTCCTGCCCATAGTTTATAATGCCA
>FUFK010047639.1_pt1 | contig 11194 bp, 10 predicted proteins | sample 1021851 | NCBI WGS metagenome assembly FUFK01 (sample SAMEA51879418, study PRJEB19060) | metagenome
TAGGTTTCCTATTGGGAATAGGTCTTTTTTTAGAATTATATGATGAAGAAGTTTCAATAATTAATGGATCTCCAAGATTTGATGCGAGTCTTGAAGAGATATTACATCTGATAACACAATATGGTTATGCTAAAGTGTATCCTAATAAATTTGGAGAAAACAAAAACTCTGATATCGCAAAAGCAATGGATAAGGCTAGAGGAGGCTATTTTAAAAATGTTCCAAATTCATATCCATCAAGTGCCTGGTATACTTATGATGATAAAACATGTAACTACTCTTGTCAGATTACAGAGTATACGTATTGGGCTTTGACATCAATACTGGGGGCACAGGAGTTTCCGGGAAGACTAGAAGAAATACAGCATGAGTGGANGCTGAATACAAGAGAAAAGGTTAAAAATAATGACGCTAAAGTATATGAGTTATTAACTGATCCAGTATTTAAATTCCCAAATAATCTGCCAGACGGAAAATATAGAGAATAGTCTCTACTTGAAAAAATTAGATAATCTATAATGCAGGTTTTCTCTAATATTAAGCCAGAATAAATTGTAGTCCCCTGAATGATAGCTTTCCATATTAAATAGTTTTATCCACGGTATGTTAATCTCTTTAATCTGAAGTGATCCACTTTCAGATTTAACTGATATTTTATTAGGTTTTTTTAGCTTAAAGTTTTTCACTGGTAGCTTTAACACTTGGTACTTAAACATTTGAACAATATTTGGCATTAAAATGCCTTTATGATTATAGATATCTGTGCTAACATTACTTTCATCGAAGGAGACAGGATTAGATGCTACTATATCTTTGTAATATTCATTATCATAAGGGTTTATATTGTCTCCAAAAGTATTCCATGAAAGAAAACATTTCATCTGATCAGGGGATGAACAAGGGGGTAAATCAGAAAAATTATCAGCTATAGGAACACCAACTAGGTACGCTAGTAGAAGTTTATCTTTTATTTCCTTATTTGGCATAATAATATCGTTAATTAATCTTGAAGCGTGCATACTCCCTTGACTATGAGCAGCTATTATGAAGTACTTTCCATTATTTTCAAGTTCAAGGTACTTTAAGAATGCTCTTTTTATATCAGAGTAAGCTACATCATAAGACTCTTTTGAGTATGACCTAAGCTTGTTATTTTCATAAGTAAAATATTGCAAGGACTTATTTGAAAAGATATCATCCTGGTACTTCTTAAAGTCTTTTTTAAGAATTGGATCAAGTGCTATTTCCGTTAAAATATTACTTGAGTTATGGTACACAAGGCCATCATAAAAAATTTGTCTGTACAANGGAGAATAAATATTAGTAATACCAGAAAAAATACTGGCTTGATTTCCCAATGCTAAGTCTCTTACACTTCTTATATGTTCAGGATCCTCTGGGTTTGCATTCCAAAAATTACCGTTATATCCAGAATTGTAAACTGTTGGATATAAATAAAAGACATCTACATTAGCTTTAAAATCTTTTAAAGTGTCATAATAATTTACTGGTAAGGGTATCTCCTCCTTGGGTGAGGCAATCCAATTTTTCATATAGTTGTAATCTGGGGCTTTTGGAAAACCAGTATTAGAAACTAGGTACTTCGATGAGTTACAGGATGTTATTATTAATGCAAATAAAAAATAAAAAGCTCTCATAATTCATTAGTAAAATAATACATATATATTTATTACGGTAAACAAGAAACAACAAATAAAAAATCTATTTTTATTTATACCAGATAATTACATGAATAGATTAAAATTGAATATTACGAATGAAGTAAACCAACTTCAATCTGTAATTTTGGGTATCGCCAACAGTTTTGGATCTGAACCAAGTCTAGAAAATTGCATAGACCCAAAAACAAAATATTTTGTTAAAAAAGGAAAATTTCCATTGGAAAGTGACTGCAAATCTGAAATAAAAAAATTTAATGAGGTATTAGTTAAAAATGGAGTTAAAGTTTTAAAACCAAAAAATATAGATGGGTTAAATCAAATATTTACAAGGGATATAGGTTTTGTGATTGAAAATAAATTTTTTATATCAAATACAATTNAACAGAGAGGAAAGGAGAAAGAAGGAATTAAAAATTATTTGAATGAGGTTGGCATGAATAATTTAATTACGATTCCAGAAGACATTAAAGTAGAGGGAGGTGATGTTATTGTTCATGATGAATTTATTTTTATTGGTATAAGTAGTAAAGAAGATAGTAATCTTAAGGTTTCCAGGTCTCAGATTAAAGCCGTAGAATTTATTAAAGATGTATTTCCAGAAAAAAGAGTTATTGGATTGGAATTATTTAAAAGTGACGATAATCCTTATGATAATATACTTCATCTCGATTGTACAATGCAGCCAATAGGAAATAATAGAGTCATAATTTTCAAAGACGGTTTTAGAAAAAGTTCAGACAAAAAACTTTTAGATGAGATTTTTGGTGAGGAAAACTTAATTAATATATCAAGGGATGAGATGTTTGATGGATGCTCAAATATTTTTTCTATAAATGAAAATGTAATAGTGTCTGATAAAACTTTTAAAAGACTAAATGATACTCTGAGGGGATACAGATATGTTGTGGAGGAGGTGTATTACCGTGAGATATCAAAATTTGGTGGATTATTTCGTTGTTCCACTCTNCCTATTGAAAGAAAATAAAAAAATATATAAATAATTATACAGATACTCTAAAATCATTATATTTTAGAGGATACTTTATAGGATACATATGCAAATTCAGATTTGGAAAAGAAGAACCAAAGACAACACTAAATATAACCTCTACCTACGATATAGAATTAATCAAAACAAAGCAAAAGTTGAGTCGATGAGACTCTGGGAGTGGATAAATCCAAGTAATAAGATTCAAGAGGAGCACAACGACAGTGTTAAAAAAGCATCAGGGGAGATTATAAGAAGAGTAAAAGATGACATTGAAAATGATAGAGTTAGTATAAGTTTTGAAAATAAGAAAAAAACATATCTAAAGGATGACTTCTTGACTCATACAAAAATTAAAAATAAAGAGGCTATATATAAATTTATATCAGTACAAGACACTGAAATAAATAATAAATTAACTTCAGATATAAATTCAGAATACCTAGTAAGTATTAAAAAAACTATAGAGAATAATATTAAAGAGAAAACAATCAAAAATACAACAGCTTCAAAATATTGGAGTGATTTTAAAAAGGGGTTAAAACAACTTAATAAAAAAAATTTATGTGATTACCCTAAACTTGGTTCAATAAAAGTAAATCAAAAGAAAAGAAGGCCAATTATTATATCAAGTAAGGATATTGAAGCCCTAAACTCAATATCCAAAAAAAAATTTAAAGGAATTAAGGACATGTTTATTATTTCAACTAGGACAGGAATAAAGGTCGGACAACTTTCAGAAGTTAAATGGGGTGATCTTAAGAAGGAAAGTGAGGAAAATTTTACACTAAAAATTAAAAAAAGGAATGTGAAAATTAACAATGAGACTAGAAATATTATGGGAAAAAGAGGAGATGAAGATATACAAATATTTAAAAGTCCAGAAAATGAATCATCCAGATCTAAATTATTTAGTAAAATGATTGAAGAAGCAAAACTGAACAAGGATATAAAGATGGCTGATGCTGTTCACACATTTGCAAATAATCTTTACAGAGAAACTAAAAATATATATTTAGTCTCAGCTTATCTTGGTGACAAGTCAATTGATCATACTAAGAAGAAATACAAAAACATGAATGAAGAAGATTATCTTATTAAAAATGAGATTATAGCTTCTAATAAAATACAAGAGAGAAAGTTTATTAATAAAATATTATTTAAAAAAGGGAATTTATTATCATATAAAAAGGATACATTATAGGATACATTGTAAAATATATGTCTAAATCATGTAAAAACTGATATAAAATTATGAAGAAAATAAAAAAACAATTTACAAAAAATCTAATCATGGTTAGACCTGAACACTTTGATTTTAATTATGAAACCGCAGAGAATAACCACTTTCAGAAAAAAGAAAAGAAGTTGTCAAAAGAAAAAATTCTAAGGAATGCTAAAAATGAGTTCGATAACTTATATAATANACTAATAAAGAATAAAATTAATGTTAATGTTTTCAATGATAGAAAAAAGGTAAGGACTACTGACAGTGTATTTCCAAATAATTGGATCAGTCTCCATCAGGATGGTTCAGTTTATGTATATCCTATGTTCTCAGAAAATAGGAGGAAAGAAAGAAGATTTGATATCATAGAAAAGTTGAAAAAACAATTTGAAATTAAAAGGGTTATTGACTTATCTTATTTCGAGAAGGAATCTGTATTTCTTGAGGGCACTGGAAGCATGATACTTGATAGACAAAATAAAATTTGTTACGCAGCACTTTCTGATAGAACTAATTTAATTGCTTTAAATGATTTCTGTAATAGAGCATTATATAATCCAGTAACATTTAAATCATATCAGAAGGTAGAAGGAAAAATAAATTTAATATACCACACTAATGTGATGATGTGTATTGCTGATCAGTATGCAATCGTATGCCTGGAGACCATTCACGATAAAAAAGAAAGAGAAATTCTAATATCAAGTCTTGAAAAAACTAATAAAGAGATTATTGAGATAAGCGAAAAACAATGCAACAGCTTTGCAGGAAATATGCTTCAAGTTTCAAATAGAAATGATCAAAAATTCTTGATTATGAGTAGTTCTGCATATAGATGTTTGAACACTTTTCAAATAAAAAAAATATTAAGTTATAACAAAGTAATTCATAGTAACCTTGAACAAATAGAAAAACTAGGGGGTGGGAGTGCAAGGTGTATGATAGCAGAAAATTTTCTCCAAAAAAAATAAAATAGTAAATTGTATTAAAGAAGAAAAAAATGAAAAAAGCAATACTAACTAAAAAAGCACCTTTACCTATAGGACCATATAATCAAGCTATTAATTTTAATGATATGTTGTTTGTTTCGGGGCAAATCCCTTTAGACCCAATTTCAAACAAACTAGTTGATAGTGGGATTGTTGATGAAACAAATATGGTAATGAAAAATATTGACGCAATCCTCAAAGAAGCCAATATGAGTTTTGACGATATTGTTAAGACCTCTATTTTTTTAAAAAATATGGATGACTTTAAAGATGTTAATGAAACGTACGGAGAGTTCTTTAAAAATACACCTCCAGCCAGAGAGACAGTTCAGGTATCAAAACTACCTCTTGATGTAAATGTAGAGATATCTTGCATCGCAATAAAGAAATAAATGTCAAATAACATTCGGTTAAGATTTGCACCAAGCCCAACGGGACCACTGCACATTGGTGGATTAAGAACAGCACTTTATAACTATCTTATATCAAAAAATCTAGGAGGAGACTTCATAATAAGAATTGAAGACACTGACAGCAATAGATTTAATAAAAATGCAGAAAAACACATAATGGAATCATTAGAGTGGTGTGGCATTTTCCCTGATGAAAGCCCTACAATTGGCGGGCCTTTTGGACCTTACAGACAATCGGAAAGAAAAGATTTCTATAGTAAAATGATTGATGATTTGATAGATAAGGGTGATGCGTACTATGCATTTGATCAAACTAATGAATTAGATGAGCTTAGAAAAGCTAGTGAAAAAAGCGGAGAAACATTCATATATAACTGGGAGAATAGAATGAATTTTAAAAACTCTCTTACACTATCAAAAGATGAGTCAAAAAGTTATATTGATAAAGGAGATTATGTAATTAGATATAAAACATATAATGAAAAACAAGGAAGTGAGATTACAGTAAGTGATGAGATTAGGGGAAACATCAAAATAAATTTAAAGTTATTAGATGATAAAATAATATTCAAAAAGGATGGAATGCCAACATATCATTTAGCCAATGTGGTAGATGACCATGATATGAAAATTTCACATGTTGTAAGAGGCGAAGAGTGGTTACCCTCTTTACCATTACATTATCTGCTTTATAAATCATTTAACTGGGAACCACCAAAGTTTGCACACTTACCTTTGATATTAAAACCCAGTGGAAAAGGAAAATTAAGTAAAAGAGATGGAGAAAAGTATGGGATTCCAGTATATCCAATTTCATGGAAGGAGCCGGGAATAGAGTTTAAGGGCTTTAAAGAAATAGGATTTGAAAGTACAGCACTAGTAAATTTCATTAGTCTTATTGGATGGAACCCTGGTGATGAAAAAGAGGTTTTCTCATTAGATGAACTAATTAATCAATTTAGCATAGAGAGAATAATAAAAGGTGGCGCAAAATACGATTACGATAAAGCTCTATGGTTTAATCAGGAGCATATTAAAAAAATTAGTACAGATAAAATAACTGTGAGGGCCTTTAATGAAAGTGATATAACTAAAGAAATCAATGTAAAAAAAATAGATGACCTAATATCTCTTGCAAAGGATAGAGTAAACTTTCAGATGGAAATATTAAATGAATGTAAAAAAATTATTTGCTACGATAAAAAAGAGATTAGGAGCAACTCAAAAGAAATTAAGTTGACTGAAAACATTTTGGGAATAATAGAAGATTTTATTAAAAAACTTGAGCAAATAGATAATATAAACCCAAATAAATTAAAGGAAATTTATTTTGATATGTTAAAAAATAATGATGTGAAAATTGGTNAAGGAATGAAATCACTTAGAGTTCTTTTAACAGGGAAAACATCTGGACCNGACTTATTTACNCTGACAGAAATATTAGGTAANGATAAAATAGTAATAAGGCTTAAAAAAAGTATGAATATCATTAATGATTAGGATAGGCATAACAAAAGAAAATATTGAAATTGGAGATGTGAGGAGTCCGTTCAATCCTAGACAATCTAAAAAGATCAATTCAGATATTAATTTTAATGTTGAAGTCCAGAGTAGTAATTTAAGATGCTTTGAAGATAATGAGTTTGAACATGAGGGTGTTCGAGTAGTTAAGAAGTTAAATAACTCTGATATAATTTTTGGAATTAAAGAAGCTGATAAAGATAAACTCATTAAGAATAAAACATATTTTATGTTTTCTCATACCATAAAAAAACAACCTCATAATAGAAATCTTCTAATTCAGATATTAAAAAAGAAAATCAAACTTATTGACTATGAGTGCTTAAAAAAAAGAGGTAAAAGGATAGTCGCCTTTGGTAAGTATGCAGGAATAGCTGGAACTTATAACTCAGTGATGGCTTTTGGGAAGAAATTTAATTTATTTAATTTAAATCGATTNTCTCACTTTAAGAACAAAAAGGAACTTTACTCTTTTTTAGAAAATAATCCTGTCTCACATAAAATAAGAACATTAATTGTCGGCAATGGAAGAGTTGCCAAGGGAGCAAGTGAAATTTTAAAGTATTTTGGTTTTAAAAATGTCAAACTTAATGAATACAAAAATAATTCACATAACTATCCAGTTTTCAGTACTATAAAAACAAGCGATTATATGGAAAATATAACTGGAAATAAATTTTCTAAAACCGATTATTATAATAACCCCAAAGACTATAAATCTAACTTTTTAAAATTATCTAAAAATACAGATATATTAATAAACGCATCTTATTGGGATCCTAGATACCCAAGGCTTTTCGAGAAAGATAAAATAGATGATACATTTTCCATTAAAGTTATTGGAGATATTAGTTGTGATATCAAGGGATCAGTACCTCTTACAGAGTTTGCATCTACAATTAAAAAACCATTCTTTGATTACTGTTTAAAAACCAAAAGAGTTAAGAAAGCATTTGAAAATGATAATACTGTGACTATGATGACGATTGATAACCTACCATCTGAATTACCTAGAGATTCATCTAACTACTTTGGCAAGATACTTATGACATATGTGATCCCATTCCTTAATGATCCAAATAATAGAATAATTGAAAATGCTACGATAGCTAAAAACGGTAATCTTACAAAAAAGTATGAATATCTAAAGGATTACGTAAGTTAGATATTAACTGAATTTAGTAACTTATAAAACTCGTCTCTTTTATTATAAATATTGAAATCACCACCATACATTTCCGTGATGGTAGAACTTGTATAATCTTTTATACCTCTTGAAGAAACACATAGATGTTTAGCCTCAACAACAACCATGACACTCTCAGTGTCAAGAACTTCCTTGAGTTCATTGTATATCTGAGTTGTTAATCTCTCCTGAACTTGAGGTCTTTGAGAGTAGTATTTAACAATTCTATTTAACTTAGAAAGTCCGATTACCTTACCACTTGATATATAAGAAACATGAGCCTTTCCAGTTATTGGAAGAAAGTGATGTTCACAAGTTGAGTTTAAATTAATATTTTTCTCTATAAGCATCTTGTTNTAGTTATACTTATTTTCNAATAGAGAAATTTTAGGTTTATTATCAGGNTNCAGACCACTAAATATTTCCTTAACATACATCTTTGCTACCCTATATGGTGTGCCACTTATACTGTCGTCTTCAAGGTCTAACCCTAATTCATCAACTATCTTTCTAAAATGCTTCTGNATATTTTTAATTTTCTCATTATCAGATTTATCAAATGCATCTTTTCGAAGAGGTGTTTTTAAAGAAAAAAACTCATGATTATCACCTATTAATTCTATTTTTTTTGTGTCCATAGTTAATTATTTATACATCAATTATACTTAAAAAGTGAAAAAATGTTACTTAGACTCAAGATTTACTTTTCCAAGTATCTCTGAGNGTAACAGTCCTATTAAAGGTAAGTTCCTTATTTTTTGATTCAAGTTTATAATATCCATTTCTCTGGAATTGATAATAATTTTCTTTTTTTGAATCCCTAATATTTGATTCTGCATAAGCATTTTTAACCTGAACAAAAGAGTTTTCATTAAGGTACATTCTAAAATCGTCATCTTTGTTTCCATCTGGAGCCTCAACTTTAAATAATCTATCATAATTATTTACACTTATCTTTTCATAATTATTTTTATCAATCCAGTGAATAGTCCCTTTTACCTTTCTTAGACTTTCTTCAGTCCCTGACCCACTTTTTGACTTAGGATCATAAGTACAATATATTTTTATAATTTCTCCACTATCATTCTTTTCAACCCTTTCNCCTTTAATTATATAAGCATTTTTTAATCTGACTTCCTTCCCTATGGAAAGTCTAAAATATTTTCTATTGAATTCTTCTTTAAAATCATCTCTTTCTATATATAAATTTTTTGAAAAAGAAATTTCTCTATGTCCATACGATTCATCTTCAGGNTTATTTTCTGCTTTTAACAGCTCATTTTTTTCATCAGGATAATTTAAAATCTCAAGTTCNACAGGATCTATAACAACCATAAGTCTGTAAGCTTTCTTATTTAAAACTTCACGAGTACAATAATCAAGAAGTGCAAAATCAATTATATTTTCTCTTTTTGCTACACCTACTTTTTCACAAAAACTTATGATNGCAGCTGGAGGAATCCCTCTTCTCCTCATNCCTGAAATTGTTGGCATTCTTGGNTCATCCCAACCATCAACCTNATTAGACTCTACCAACTCCAGCAATTTTCTTTTACTCATAATTGTGTATGAAATATTTAATCTTGCAAATTCTCTTTGTTTTGGAATTATTTTTTTTTCATCAGATATATTTAATATAAACCAATCATATAATTCCCTATGAACTTCAAACTCAAGGGTACAAAATGAATGAGATATGTTTTCAATATAATCAGATTGTCCGTGAGCCCAATCGTACGTGGGATATATGACCCAATTATCTTTTGTTCTGTGATGTTCGTGATCAATTATTCTATACATGATAGGATCTCGCATATGCATGTTAGGTGATGACATATCTATCTTAGCTCTGAGGACACAATCTCCAGGCTTAAAATAATTATCCTTCATTTTTCTAAATAGATCAAGGTTTGTGTCAACATCTCTATCTCTGAAAGGACTCTCTTTTCCTGGAATTGTAGGAATACCTCTTTGATCGGATATTGTCTCTTGATTTTGATCATCAACATAAGCTTTTCCTTTTTTAATCAGACCCTCAGCCCACTCATAAAGCTGATCAAAATAATCAGAGGCATAGCATTCTTTATCCCAACTATAACCAAGCCACCTAATATCATTTTTTATAGAATTTATATACTCAACACTTTCTTTCTCTGGGTTTGTATCATCAAACCTCAAATTTACAGGAGAAGAAAACTGTTGACCAAAACCGAAATTAATATATATGGACTTTGCATGACCNATATGTAAATAACCATTTGGCTCTGGTGGAAATCTAAATCTAAGTTGGTTTTGAGAGTGGCTATTTCCCAANTCGTCTTTAATAATTTGTTCTAGGAAATTTTCATTTTTCCCTAATGAATCATTCTCGCTCATCAAATGAAATTATAAAGTCTTNTCATCTTTTTTAACCTTATCAGAAAGGTCATTTTTGAATTTTTTTAATTTTTCAGCAATTTCTTTATTTGAAACACTGAGAATTTGTGCAGCAAGAATTCCTGCATTTTTTGCACCATCTAAAGCAACTGTAGCAACAGGNACACCTGAAGGCATTTGAAGTATTGATAGTACAGAATCCCATCCNTCTATGGAGTTTCTAGATTTAATAGGAACTCCTATAACTGGAAGGTGAGTNTTTGAGGCAACCATACCTGGAAGGTGAGCAGCACCTCCAGCACCTGCAATAATTACTCCAATACCATTTTTTGAAGCATTCTTTGAATAATCCATCATCTTATCCGGTGTTCTATGAGCCGATACTATATTAACTTCATGCTTAATATTTAAATCTTTTAAAATGGATATGGCTTCCTCCATTACTGGATAATCTGACTTACTTCCCATAATAACACCTACCTTATTCATATCTATTTAGATTTAACTTTAACTCTCTCTTTAATAAATTTTGCAGTTTTGTATGCATCTTCAAATTTATCACAAATTATTGTGACATGCCCCATTTTCCTGTTAGGTCTTGTATCCTCTTTACCATATAAATGAAGATTAGCATTCTTTGAATTAAAAACACAGTCCAGATTTTGATAGTTGACTTTTCCCTGATGTCCCTCCTCTCCAACCAAATTAAGCATTATGGCCGTTCCAGCGTGAGCAGTTTCACCTAATTGCAAATTGAAAATGGATCGTATATGTTGTTGAAATTGAGAACTTGAGCAGGCTTCAATTGAAA
>FUFK010036562.1_pt1 | contig 11189 bp, 8 predicted proteins | sample 1021851 | NCBI WGS metagenome assembly FUFK01 (sample SAMEA51879418, study PRJEB19060) | metagenome
GATTTGATTTTGTATTTCACAAGCACCATTACATTCAGGATCACATAATTCACAGCTGATACCCAAGCCCTCTACATGGTCATGATGACTTTCTTGTACCATTCCAACTTCTTTTTCGAATCCAAATAAATTTGATCTATATTTGCAAGTTGAACAATTCATAAAATTCTTACCTTCGTCATTCAGAATCTCTTCAATCCTTTCTACAAAAGTGTCGACCACATAAGACTGTGATGAAAGATATTTTGCATGTATAAATGAAATCTCTGGATTATTAATAGCAACTAAATCACTTTGCCTTTTTATTCTTGTGACAAGGACGCCTGAAAAAAGGAAATAAGGGAAAATAATTATATTTTTATAACCAAGTCTTACAACATTTTTCAAGCCAGCTTCAACAAGAGGGAAAGTTACTCCAGAAAAAACTGTTTCCCCCCACCCTATACCAATACCCTCTACTATCATTCTCGTAATCTTTGAAACGTTGGAATTTGCATCTGGGTCAGAGGAGCCTCTTCCAACAACAACTAATAATGATTCTTCAGGTTTAAGAGAATTATTTTGTCTAAATACATCTTTAACTCTTTCACAAGCAGCACTGATCATTAAATTATTAATTCCTAATTCTCTTCCATAAATTATTTCAATACCTGTTTTACTTGAATAATTCATAAGCAAGCTAGGTATATCATTTTTTACATGGCCAGCAGCAAATAGCATTGCGGGAATTGCAATTATTTTTTTTATAGAATTATCTTTCAACTTGTCTAAAGCATCGACAATTGTAGGTTTTGCAAATTCCAAGAAACCATATTCAACTAATATGTTTGGATATCTTTTTTGAATCAGTTTAGTTAATTCTTCAAATTCGGTAATGGCTAGTTTATTTCTACTCCCATGTCCACAGATAAGAATCGCGACTTGATTATTTAACTTCGAATCTAAATTATCCAAAACNAAGTTATTACTTATACCATAATAGTAAAGAACAATATCATGTAGTGAAAAATAATAATTTGCTTGTAGTTCCAAATATCAACTCAAGGGATGCAAAATTAAAGAAATTAATTTATGAAGTTAATGACTCTATATTCAAAAAATTTAACTATTCCAATGAAAAATTCGAGCACCTTTGCGTATGTAGTGGAGGTACAACCTCTAGCTGTGCAAAAAATGGTTTTACAACACTGGATCTAAGAAAAAATCATAGCAAAATTCATCTAGATAAAAAAACCAATTTAGTAACAATTGGAGGTGGAGTAATAATGGGGGATCTAGTAAATCATTTACAAAAAAATAATCGAAGTTTTCCAATCGGACTTTCTAAACTTCCTGGAGCAGGCTATATACTTACTGGTGGAGTAAGCCCGCTCAGTAGAGCCTACGGATTAGCAATAGATAATATTGAATCAATAAAAGGTTTCTTGGGTAATGGCACATTTATCTCTTTAAAAAAAAATCAAATAAATCCAGAAGAACAATTGATTTGGGAAGCAATTAAAGGCGCAGCACCCTTTTTCTCAATTATTACCGAAATAGAACTTAAAACTATCAAATCTAATCCAATTAAGGTTATTGAAGGATTTGTAAATCCAAATGAACTTACAGAAATAATAAAAATATCAGAGGAATTTCCAGAAAATATTAGTCTTCAATGGATTTATGCCCAAAAGATTTATATATATATTTTTGCTGAACTTAAAAATAATTTAGAGGATAAAAGAACAGAAGAATACTTAATGCCTTTAGACAAATTTCCTGCTCTAAAAAAACAATATCATGAGAACTTTAACAAAATAAATTTCTTCCCAAAGGAATTAAATTTATATGAGCTTAATGCAAATAACCATTCTGAAGTAATTAGTCTTCTTGGAGAAGATTTAAAAAATAATATCCCAAGTTTCATAAAATGTTTGAATGAAATAATGGATAAAAAACCTAATAATTCCTGCTATGTTGCTTCTCAACAACTAGGTTGCAAAACAAAAAAGTTAAATTATGGCTCAAGCTTTTTTGTTCATAGAAAAAGTACGTGGAAACCATGGATATATGCATCATGGAAAAAAAATGATCTTCAAGAAAAAGAAGTTGCTTTGAACTGGATTTATACATCGTGGAACAACCTAAAAAGGTTTTATCCAAATATTCATTTAGCCCAATTGCATAATCATTTAAATACTCATGAGGAAGAACTTACATTAGCTTTTGGAAATAGAATGAATGAATTAAAAACTTTAAAGAATATTTTTGACCCACANGGTATTTTGCCTCCTTTATGAGGTAACTTNTTAANTATAAAGAAACTTAAAATGTCAAATTTCTCAAGATATTTATCTAAAAATTGGTTAGATGATCCAAAGTCAAATATTCTCTCTGGCTTAGTTGTTGCTTTTGCAATGATCCCAGAAGCAATTGCTTTTTCAGGTATAGCTGGTGTAGATCCTAAAGTTGGCCTTTTTGGTGCATTTTGCTTATCTATAACAATTGCGATTGTTGGAGGAAGAAGGGGGATGATCACTTCAGCTACAGGTTCAACAGCTCTTTTGATGACTGGACTTGTTGCTTATGGAGAATCACAAGCTCCTGGATTAGGAGTCCCATATCTTATTGCAGCTGGAATATTAACTGGAATTTTCCAAATTCTTTGGGGATATTTAAGACTTGCCTACCAAATGCGATTCGTGCCAACAGGAGTATTAAGTGGATTTGTAAATGCACTGGCACTTTTAATATTTCAAGCACAACTACCTCAGTTAGGAATAGGTATTAAAGAATCAAAAGGATTAGTTGAACAAACTTTAAGTCAATATCCAGTTAACTCTCAGATTCCAGTAGTTTGGATTCTTGTAATCCTAGGATTAGTAATTATCTATGGGCTTCCAAAAATCACAAAAGTAGTNCCATCTCAACTTATCGCAATAGTAGTAATTACTCTTATAAGCATATTCTTTAATCTAGATGTCCCAACAGTTAGCGATTTGGGTAAATTACCTGATGGATTACCAAGTATTTCTCTTCCTTTTGGATCAATAGAAAATGGGAAAGTACCTTTTAGTCTTGAAACATTAGGGATAATTTTACCGACCTCACTTGCAATATCTCTCGTAGGTTTAATGGAAACCTTTTTAACTCAAGACATTTTAGACGATGTAACTGATACAAGTTCTAATAAAAATAAAGAAGCAAGAGGACAGGGAATCGCAAATATTGTGGCATCTTTATTTGGTGGAATGGCAGGATGTGCCTTAGTTGGGCAATCTGTAATGAATACTGAAAATGGTGGTAAATCTAGATTATCAACCCTCTCCTCAGGTATATCTCTNCTAATTATGATCATCCTCTTGAAGTCTTGGATTGGAGCAATACCAATGGCTGCTTTAGTAGCAATCATGATAACGATCGCAATAAGTACAGCAGATATAAATGGATTAAAAAATATTAGAAAGATACCTAAAAGCGATACTGCAGTCATGCTTATGACNTTTGCAGTTACTATGCTTACAAAACCTCATAATCTTGCACTTGGAGTTATTGCGGGAGTTGCATTAGCTGNAATTCTTTTCAGCAGAAAAGTCGCAAAAGTTATAACTGTCTCAAGAGCAAAAGAAANTAATTTNACTACCTACAAAGTAAAAGGACAATTATTTTTTGTAAGTAAAATTTATTTTTTACAAGGATTTGATATNCATGAACATCCAGAAAATATTGTAATTGANATGTCTNTAGCTCATATTTGGGATCAAAGTGGCGTTGTTGCTCTTGAGCAAATTATTAGAAAATTCCAGAATGGTGGTTCTAAAGTTGANATTNTNGGATTAAATAAAGAAAGTCTTAACTTATTTGANAGACTAGGTGGTNTAGAAAGCGCTCATTGAAAAAAGTTAATTAAGACTAACTTGTTGATAACAAAACCAAAGCCATTGCTGAAAAAGTAAATTCCTATGAGATCTCCAAGAGGTTTTTGAACTATTTGCATCAAAATTTTCAGGTGGGGGGACATCTCCCTTTTCTTTATCTCTTTCAATTTCACTAATAATTCTATGAACCGTATATTCCGGGTGGCCTAAATGCATAAGTTGTTTTTGATCATGAGATTCAAATATTGTATATCCGACGTTTTCTCCATAAGCCAACAAATTTAATTTCCCTTCTTTTTGAGCTTTCTCCATCTCCAAATCTGGTAATCCTGCAAATCTACTTTGAGGACAAATAAATTCATCATCTTGTGTTCCCATCAAAGGGTGTCCAGGAACAAGACTTTTCAAAGGAAATACCCCAAATAATTTCTTATCAAAAATTTTCTTATCAACCCCTGCCAAATAAGCTAGAGCAAACCCAGCCCAACATAACCCGAGAGTACTAGCGCAAGAATTTCTAGCTTCATTTACTATTTTCACAAATTCATCCCAATACTTAACCTCCTCAAAGGCTAGGTGCTCAATAGGTGCTCCAGTAATAATAATTCCATCTAAAGGTTCTGGATTATTTGCTTCTTCCCAAGTTATGTATAGATTATTTAGATGATTAAGATCCCATGTTTTATAAGAGTGAGTTTTAAGCTTTATCCAAACTGGCTCAATTTGAAGAGGAGATAAACCAAGTGGATGTAGTAAGTTAAATTCATACTGCTTGCCAAGAGGCATGATATTTAAAATACCAATCCTAAGAGGACGTATATCCTGTCTTTTTGCCAATTCTGGTTCGATCCAAGATATATGATTTTTCTCAACATCACTAATCTTGTGATAGTTACTAGGAATTATTAAAGCCAATAAATCTCCTTTCCTANGTGATTTGTGAAAGTGCNTGTTCGAAATCTGCTTTTATATCATCAATATGCTCAATTCCTACAGAAACTCTTACCATCGTGGGAGTAACACCTGCAGATAATTGTTCTTCTTCAGATAATTGCTGATGAGTTGTTGAAGCNGGATGAATTACTAANGTTTTTGAATCNCCNACGTTAGCAAGNTGNCTCGCTAATTTTAAGGAATCAATAAACTTTACTGCATTTTCATAACCNCCATTNAGAGAGAACATAAGCATGCAACCCATTCCCCTTCCAGTAGTATATTTTTTNGCACTNGANTAATATGGATCAGATTCTAGNCCAGGATAATTAACACTACTTACATTAGAATTAGAATNNAACCATTTTGCTAANNCAAGNGCATTAGAAGTTTGTCTTTCTATTCTTAAACTTAGNGTTTCCAANCCCTGCAATANCAAGAANGAATTAAAAGGACTTTGAGCTGATCCCCAGTCTCTNAGGCATTCAAGTCTTGCTCTTAACGCAAAAGCTATATTTCTATTATCAGGTACTCCCAAAGATTTGCAGATATCACTACCGAAACCAAAAGCNTCCCAATGAACGAGCCCATGATAAGCAGCGCTTGGCTCACTCATTAGTGGGAATTTACCATTTCCCCAATCAAAGGTTCCGGCATCAACAATAACCCCTCCGATACTTGTTCCATGTCCACCGATCCATTTNGTTGCACTTTCCACAACAACATCGGCTCCAAAATCAATTGGTCTTATTAAAGCACCACCAGCACCAAGGGTATTATCCACTATTAAGGGAATTCCATTTTCCTTCGCCAAAGCAGAGAGTCCCTCAAAATCTGGNATGTTGAANCGAGGATTTCCCATTGATTCGACATATATTGCTTTGGTTTTATCATCAATTTTATTTCTAAAACTATCGATACTATCACCATCTGCAAATTTAACTTCTATTCCTAATCTTGGAAATTGTACTTTAAATTGATTGTAGGTCCCACCATATAGAAAAGATGTAGAGACAAAATTATCCCCTGCTGTCATGCAGTTCACGATTGCCAAGAATTGAGCAGCTTGACCTGAGGATGTTGCAAGTGCTGCCATACCTCCCTCCAAAGCTGCCATNCTTTTTTCGAAGACATCTGTGGTGGGGTTCATAAGTCGAGTATAAATATTTCCAAATTCTTTTAATCCAAAAAGATTAGCTCCATGCTCGGCATTATCAAAGACATAGGAACTAGTTTGATAAATGGGTACTGCTCTAGAATTTGTAGTTGGATCAGGCACTTGGCCTGCATGTAACTGAAGCGTCTCGAACTTTTGGTTGCTCAAAATTTTAAAATAATCCTATTATCTATTTAACTTAAAAAAGTACTAAAAAAAAACAAAGAAAAGATAAATATTTATAATTCCTTTTTTAATGAGGGGTAATTTTCTTTCATATATAAACTCAAATCTTCTTTTATCGCAGATCTGAGTTTCTCAATATTTGCAGAGTCAATTATTGGAAAAGTTGTATTAGCCTCAGGATCTTTTTCAGTAATTGATTTCCAATTCTCACCTACATCTTTTTCAGAGTTTTTTAAAACCTCATCAAAGTTGAAAACCTTATCGTTGTCTTTGGCGTCAAATTCGCTAAAAGCTTTATTTATAAGATTTTTTCTATTTTCGAATAGATTCTTGGCTTTTAAAGTATCTGGAAGACCCATAACTGGCTGTAATTCCTTAAGAAGTTTTATTTCCTCTTCAATTAAAAGTGTCCAAACACCATATTTATTTTTGGGTAGATTAGAACTACTAAAAATATTGATTTCTTCAAGATAAAAATTTAACCATAAATAATATGATTTTTCTTCAATAGTTTTTTTAACAGATATCTTTTTATTTTGGATCTTTGGAAGTAACTTTTCTGCTTTCTTCAAAAATTGTCTGTCTTCTCTTTCTAAATTTATTAATCCCCATCTTTGACTGTAGTCCCATAAATCTTCGTATCTTGTTAAATCTTCTTGATTCCAGCCAAGAGCTTTCAGTTCATGAGAACGATGTGTTAATTCCTTTTTCAAAAAAAACCTTTTAAAACCATAATAATTCTAACCCTGCAATCAAGATTAGTAAATAAATGAAAAACTTGGTTTTTATTGAAAATTCAAAAATTATTCAATTATTAAAATAATTATTAATAATTTTCAATACATTAATATAACTTGGATTTTTTTTAGAAATTTGATTACTGGAGTCATTTTTTTTAAGATCATTGTCCTCATTGTGAATAAATAATTTCTTATAAAGGTTATCAATATCATTAAAAAGATAATCTCCTTTCAATTTTTCATTGAGTTCTAAAGATAATTCGGATTTCACAGATTCTTGGCAAAAATTAGTAATTTCTTCTGAACTAATTAAAACCTTATAAATTTCTTTTTTTTCTTCTGAATTAGCATTAAAGCATAAATAAATCATATTAATCATTGAACAATTACAGTTTTTGATTTTGAATTGTTTATAAATGTCTGGCCAAAATTTTAAAGATTTTAGACCTTCCAAACCTCCTTGACTGAGAGAGTATTTATTACACCAATCTACAAATTCTGAGACATCTTTTGGACATCTTTTGAGTTCTAAAAGCATATCTGATAGAACTTGTCCTGCCTGAAAATTCCTTGTTGGTTTTCCTTCAGTTGGTANAGTCATGCTCCCTAAGACATCAGCCTTNACAGCATTTAACTGAGAGAAAGTATANTCTCCTTTTTCACAAAATTTATCATTAATTANTTCCTTTGCACTAATTACTTCTTCACCATAACCAAGTTCTTTTAATGAAAGATATTTATTNTNTAATTTATTTTCTTTNCTNACTTGTAATGATACTGANGCGGCCTGATCTAAACATTGAGTTAACAAAATCGTATTNATGGTNGGNANCATTCCTGGCTTATCGGAATGAAAGTTATTTACAAAACCTGCNAATATGGATGAGATGTTTTTTATTGATTTTATNTATTGNCATTCAATATTATGAACTCCAGGAGAAACTTGAATTTTTGGGGACATTTGATTCAAAATGCGAGCTCCTATTAAAGCAGTTAAGGCATCAGGATGGCAGAAATTTGCAGTAAAACTATCATTAGGATTTCGTAAAGCACCATGACGATGAAATCCTGTAAAAAAAGCTAAATTTGGATATTTATCACAGAGAATAAAAGGGTTTTTACTTTTATTATCAATGCAAAAAGAACCTACTAGACAGCCAAGAACCACATTTTCTCTTTTTAAAGTTTTTCTGAGTTCTAAAGCATGTTTAACATCATCTTGTATGTGATTACTATTTGAAGCAAGAATAACTATTTCGCATCCTAAGATAAGGTCTTTTAGATCAAAAGACTTTCTTATTCCTTCTGATGAATAATGTCCCATTCTCTTAATCTTTTCAATAGTCTCATTATCCATATCAGAAAGGACATCATTTGAGAAAGCACCTAACAAATCTCTATCTTTCCTAGGAGCTAAGAGAATATTATTTGAATTCCCATGCATAGCACAGTTATATGCTAATGATGCAGGATATAAACCAACACTGTAAAATCCAACTTTGCTATTCTCTATATCTTCAATCAATGAATAAAAATACTTTTTATCATTTATGTTTTCTATGAAATTATTCTTCATTTTTGGAAATTCTTGATAATTTTTTTAATTTCTTACCCATATCAATATTTTTCTACATTAAAGCAATTCTTGACCATAGCAAATTATTTATTGTAAATATTGAATTTTTTAATTTATAATTTTAATGAAAAATAAAAAATTAAATTTAAAGATAAATAATCATAAATAAGGAATATATGACAAGTAATCTAAAGGTACAAAAACAATTAATTTCTTCTAAAAATATCTTAATTATTCAAGATATTGATGGAGTTTGTATCCCTTTAGTTAAAGATCCAATGACTAGAAAATTAGAATCAAAATATATCTATGCAGTAAAAGAGTTTGCCGAGGAATTCTTTGTATTAACTTGCGGGGAACATGAAGGTCCAAGAGGGGTAAATAGAATTATAGAAAGAAGTTTAGGAAGCACTATTGAGCCTAAAAATAAAGAACTATATCTTAGAGGTTTAGCAGCCTGTGGAGTAGAGTATCAAGACAACAAAGGTGAAATAAGTTTTGAAGGAGTCTCAGAAAAAGAACTAAATTTTTTATCTAAAGTACCTAGTTTAATAAGACCAAAATTTAATTTTATAGTTAAGAATATTTTTCCTGAACTTAGCCAAGAAGATATCAATTTTCATGCAGTAAAATCAATATGTGAAACACGCTTCTCGCCAACGATTAATTTCAATAGTTTATTTGATTTAGTTCATAAAGATTCTGATAAAAGAAAGCTTATTCAAATTAGTTTTGAAAAAATGATGAATGAAATCATTTTAAAAGCTGAATCCGAAGGCCTCAAAAACTCATTTTTCCTTCATATTTCACCAAATTTAGGTAATAAAAATGGCAAAGAAACAATTAAACTTTCAACTCAAGATGATATAGGATCAACAGACATACAATTACTAATTAAAGGAGCAGTTAAAGATTCTGGAGTTTTATTTCTTTTAAATAAATTTATTGCGGATAAAACTGGTAAAGCTCCTTTTGGAAGAAATTTTAATTTTAGAAATTCTCCAAATTCTATTACTGGAAAAATAGATTTATGTAAAAAAACTATTCAAAAAGACGATATGCCTTTGATTATTGGAGTGGGAGACACAGTGACATCAAAAAAACATAATGGAAAGGAAATTTATTTAAGGGGAGGAAGTGACCGGTCTTTTTTAGAATTTATACAGATACTAGGCAATGAATTTGGTATTAAAAATAAGATAATTTTTGTAGATAGTAGTTCTGGTGAAGTTGAAAGGCCCTCTACAAAAAAAACTGGCCTTAAAGGGATCAGCGATATTGATGACAATTTAAAGTTTGATATGGTTTTTGAAAATGGCCCCAAAGAATATATATCTTGGTTTATTGAACTTGCTAGTAAGAGATCAAACTTTAAAAAAAAGTTGACTATTTAATTTCTTAATGACAATTTATAAATAATAGATTTATGAAAAAAAAATTTCCATCAGTATATAAAGAACCTATAGAGACATTGCAAATTAACATAGGTTATAAATGCAATCAGGCTTGTAAGCATTGTCATGTCAATTCAAGTCCCCTAAGGACTGAAAAAATGTCCAATGAAATAATATCTCTTATTCCAAAAATAATTGAAAAATACAATATCAAGACCTTAGATATTACAGGAGGTGCGCCAGAACTCCACCCTGAGTTTAAAAACCTAATAAACAGTTTAAGCACAAAACAAGTTGATATTATTGATAGGTGCAATTTGACGATTTTCTTTGAAGAAGGTTATGAAGATCTTCCGCAATTTCTTGCAAAGAATAAAGTGATAGTTACAGCTTCGCTTCCATGTTATGAAAAAAATAATGTAGATTTTCAAAGAGGTTTTGGGGTTTTTGAAAAAAGTATTAATGCTATAAAAATTCTTAATGACTTAGGATATGGGAAGAAAGAAAGTGGATTACAATTAAATCTTGTTTACAATCCTGTAAGTCCAATCCTTCCTCCTTCTCAAGAAATATTAGAAAAGGATTATAAAAAAATACTTTTAGAAAAATATAATATTGTTTTTAATAGCCTATACACAATAACTAATATGCCAATTAATAGATATGAAGAATCTCTTAGAAGAGAAGGAAAACTAAATTCTTATTACAAATTACTAAAGGAAAATTTTAATGAAAATAATTTAGAAAATCTTATGTGTAAAAAGACAATTAGTGTAAATTGGTTAGGAGAAATTTATGATTGTGACTTTAACCAACAGATAAATTTCCGAGAGAATACAGGGCCAAAGACACTTTTTGATCTATTGGATGAATCATTTACTTTTAACTACGGGGTAGCTGTTAAAGAACATTGTTTTGCTTGCACTGCAGGTTCAGGATCAAGCTGCGGAGGTACTTTAACTTAAAATCTGCTAAATGCAATTAGGACATATAGCTCTTACATTTAAAGAGGATTCGATTAGTTTAAACCCATTAACTTTTGCTGCAACTTTGCCTGCTTCTAATACTTGGTCATTTTCAAATTCTTCTGTTCTTCCACACCTAATACAAATCAAATGATGATGGTCCGGTGTTTCGTTACTAAGCAATTCATATCTGTGTCCGCCCTCACTAAGTTCTAATTCATGAAGTAAACCCATTTGTACTAAAAGTCTTAAAGTTCTATAAATTGTTGCAAGTGAAACTTTGGAACTTGTTTTAACTAACTTTTCATGAACCTCTTCAGCACTAAGATGCTTTCCAGAGCCAATATTTTCAAATAAATTAAGAACCTTTAGCCTCTGAGGA
>FUFK010063708.1_pt1 | contig 11188 bp, 16 predicted proteins | sample 1021851 | NCBI WGS metagenome assembly FUFK01 (sample SAMEA51879418, study PRJEB19060) | metagenome
TAGCGTGCCTAGAAGCACCTTTTCGTTATCTATAACATCCATATTTTATATCATTTCGCTTGACAAATATACAAATATTTTGTAAAAAAAACTAAATTTGTTGGCAAAGTTGGAAAAAATAAGTCGCGACACAAACACTCGTGATAGTGAACGCACCGTATAGTCGCAGACTATCAAGGTAAGTTCATTGTTACACGGAACGACACGAAAAAAAAGGGGGCAAGACATTGCCTTGCGCCCCCTCATATGATTAATCGAAAAACTTGCCTTGATTAGGCGGTATCTCGCAATCATTACAATCCAACAGTTTACCGTTGCCAGGCTCATAGCCAGGATGGTCGCCATAATTGAAATCGCTGTAACTCGCTGATAGCGGGTCAGTGTCAGTTTCAATAAAAGCGTCTTCGCAGTCTTTACATAACTGCCCACCCATACTAAGAGACCATCTAGTAGGTTTGTGTTGTGCACCGCACCATTCACACTCCCAGTTATCTGTGTAGTTAGATGACGCAAACTTGCCGTCTTTGTCTCTAACATCATCATCATGCTCAGGATATGGTTCATGAAAACTTTGGTTAGGACTTTTTACTGTAATAGTAGATTTGCCTAACGGTCTTGGATAGTCATAGTCATCATACCAACCGCCATAGCCACCATATGGGCCATTGTACTTTGCATACTTTGGTCTTTCGTATGTTGAGTTAGAATATAGCATACCTTCATCTTCGATAAACTTACCTATCAAAAGCATAGTTTTACCAGGATGCATGATAGCAAACTTGCTACTGCCAATATATCCTTCGACTAAGTCTTGTAAAGTCTCAGAATCAAATATATTGTCCATTAACACAGGGTCAGATAAATACCATTTAGCAAACAACTGAGTGTCATTAAGCTTTTTGTCAACACCGTTGAGCTCGCTTATCACACCATTGTGAGCAAATGCCATACCTCTAACTCTAGCCTTAGTCTGTCGTAACTGACTATCTTTCTCAGAAACTATGTACGGGTGACAGTTACCTTTGTCAACCAAACCACTAGTAGATATTCTGAAATGGAAAACCGCTTGGTCGTCCTCTGTAATATTAGCCTTGTTGTATGCTTTCTTAAAGTCTTTAAACTTCATGAAGCCTTTCTGCAAGTCAATAGTTTTAGCTCCAGGTCTTAGAACCATAAAGCCTGCACCGTGTGCATTGTTACTGAAACACTCTTCGAACACATCCATCGACGGTGGTTTCACACCTTGGGGTTTTGCTGCTATAATACACATAACTTTATAATTAAACATTAATGTAAAGATGTTTACGCTTGAGAAAATCTAACAGAAAACTGTATTGTTTAGTCTTAGCATAAACACAAAATAATACCCAAATATGTGGGTAGTTCTGAAAATGTCCATGTCTTATACATAGACGATAGTCTTGAACAAATATGGGTGAACCAAATTGTTGTACAAAACTACATAAGCACTCTACAAATTCTATGTAAGCCATAAAACTTTCATACTTTGTTGTGCCTCGGAATAATCTGAACTCATAGGTATTGCTACCCTGAGTGTTGATAGCTGAATATCTAGCACTACTGCCAATAGCACCGTTAAGTAGCTTTTGAATGGTAGTGTTAAACTCATTATCTGTTACACGACGAACATAGTGTTCTAATGGCTGAATAGCTGACCACTGGTTTAATTTACTTGTAGTTCTTTGACTGATTTTAGTAACAGGCTTAGAACATATATAAACAAACATAATAGCTTTCATCCACTGCAGTGTACTCATACTCCTTCTGTTGACATGCACATGAATGCCGCAACTACCTGATTTGTATGAAGTAGTGCCACGCTTTTTCAGGTCAGACATAAGTTCTTTGTATTTGATAAGTTTAACAGCTTCGTATGTAGCAGGATGAGCAACAATCTCATAGCCTGCAATACTACTGTCAGACTTACAATACACATGCTCGCCTATTCTATCTTGAGTCATACTTGCACATACATCATAGTTAACTTTCTGAGGCTCAACCTCAATCTCAATACCTAAGTATCGTTCTTGAATAAAGCTGCCCCTCACATTGTCGTGCCTGACATATCCTGTATTAAATGATGATGTGGTTGGACTAAATCTACTATTACTCCATCTGCTAGGCTTAGTAAACTCAGGGTCAGGACGATAACTATAACTGCGTATAATGCTCTCATCAAAATTATCGTAATCCTCTAAATCATCTTCATGAACATATGTATCTCTGTGTTCACACCAATAATAGCTGTTTGCGTTAGCAATATCTGTAGTCATAAAATATCTGTCAGCACTTTCTGAATAAGCATAGTCGTCGTTAGTAAAGTAACCTTCGTTGCCTCGCGTGTCTATAGTACCATAATTATAGTCCCATTGAGTAGTATCAAAATGCTCTTCGTTATAATAATCATACTTGATATTACTAAGCATACCTGATTCTATAGCGTCTCTCATATACCAATTACCATCAATATCATAATAATCGTCATATAGATTATCTTGAAACTCTTCAGATTGCCATTCATCATTACTGATAAAGTGGTTCTTGTTAACAAACTGATATTTATCTCGATGAAAAAGGTCAGGAATAGCTACAACTCTATTAGTGTTTGCACTACCACTACTAATGCTATTAGCTTTTGGTATAATTTTTACAACCTTAAGAATACAAGACGGAAAGCAATATCTTCTACTGAAGTTTACTATCTTCATCTTAATACCTGAAGAGGCATGATAAAATCTTTCTGCAGTATAAATATATCCGTGGTTTGTAACACTTGACTCGCCATGATAATGATTTAAAATAGGTTTACACAACACATGTTTACCTGCATAGTATCTAAGTCTACTAGTATTCCAGCCTGTATTAGGCCCTTGCCCTTCAATAAACTCTTCAGTTAATTTAGGACAAACATAACAGGCCCACTCAAATCGCTCTGTACTTATTGCGCCGTTGTAATCTTCATTATGTATTACAACTCTTGCCTCATTTACTCCATCTTGGAGCTCGTTAGCATCTATCATACTAACGAAATTACTAAATGCTTTCATAATGTTGGATAGTATTTGTTGTTAGGGCGAGCCTACACGCCCGCCCCTCCAACTTTCTAACCTAAAACGAATACTTACGATTTAGTTCGTGTTATGGTAGTAACTTTAGCAGCTCTACCCTTCTTGCCTCTACCTCCATTGTATGAACGAAGGTCTATAGAACCGTCTTTACGATACCTCACTTTTGGTGAAGCTTTTGCGGTTCGCCCACTAGGCTTATTACCTTTGATATAATCTTTGGTAGTTTTCGCAGGTTTACTGCCCGTAGTAAAAACAGGCTCGTATTTTGTAACAAAAGATTTGCTACTATTAATTAAGTCAAGATTTTCTGCAATCTTGTTTCTTAATTCATTATTCTGAGACTTCAGTGTCTCCATTCTCGTCTTGTGGGTGTTCACATCTTTGCGAATCATTGCCACGATGTCTGCTTTCTTCATAAGCGTTATCATCATTTTGGTTAATACTTGTTTTCAAACCGATAGTTCTTTCTATACGGTCTTGCATCCATTGTCTATATAGATGCTCGTCTACTAGTAGCTGGTATTCTAACCGCTCTAGTTCTTCGAGGTATTCTTCATCACTCATTAGCGTGCATGCGTTCAATTATTTCCTCGACTTTATCCATATCAAACAAACCCTCGTTGTATAGCATAAAAAATAACTGACTCTGGTCTTTACCATTGACAGTTATCTTTCTAATCTCTACACTAGTATCTGGTGGTCGTTCGTATGAACCTGTATCCGTTGTAATCGAATACTCAAATGTAACCTGTTCATCGTATGTGTCGTTATAGACATCATAACTATTATGTTCAGTTCTCATATCTTACCTAGCTCTATTTTACAGAGCAATAGTCTTTGATATACATCATCTAGCTGTTTCTTGTCGTTAAAAATAAACAGTCCGTATGCTGTGTTGTATATCTCTTGCAATTCTTTCAAAGCTTCTTGTGCATACAATCTTCTATCTGTTACCTCGCTACAGTTTTTAACAAACTCTTGTACACAAATCTTTTTATAATCAAGCCTAAGCTGTTCATGAACTGTTTTAAATGCTTGAAATGTTGTTATAAGTTCTTGCGCTTTCGTCATAATTTTCGTATATTTATACTTGTTCTTTGACATAATATAATGCAGCTGTTTTATCCTCCCCCTTGTTTTTTTTTTGAGGGATTAAGGTGTCACATTCAGCGTATCTATCGGGCATATGTATTAGCTCCTTTGATATTACTACTGCACCACTACAATCTATTACATGTTAAACAATACATTGTATATAATAGAACCTAACATTGCGGTAAGTCCTATATACATGACAATATACTCAATAATTTCAGTATGTTTAAATACTCTCTTAATAATCTTAAGCATAGGTATAATCTTTAGTTTGCATATTCATTAAATAACTATTACGCTTAGACTCCCAATGCTCTTCCTGCAATACACGCATCAAGTTAGCCTTGAGCAAGTCAGCAAGAGAACCATATCTAGTCTCTTTAGTATTAGTATAATGAAACCATATAGTGTCGTCTTTAATAAATATCTTTTTCCATACATCGCCTTTACCATACCGAAATGCGGTAAGCTTACCTTTACTATTACACTTATACTCATAGTTAAGATTACGCAATAAAGAGAATACCTCTCTGTACTTACGCTTTGCAACGCCATGTCTACTGTTCTTACTAAGGTTGCGTCGCTGTGTTTCCTTAATAAGTTCGCTTAATAAAGCCATAATCAAATAAATTAGTTGGATTGACACTTTTATACAATATACTTTTATAGTCCTGTCACACGGCTAAAAGTGCGTAAACCGTGGCTGAGACTGTCTGCTTGCAGACTTTTTTTACACAAGCAAACAAAAATAAAGGTGTTCGCTAGTTACCGCTGGTTGACAGCAGGTCGCTTGTTTGCAATCCGTCGCCTGTCCGTGATAGTGAACGCCAAAAAAAAGCGAATGTACCCGAAGATACACTCGCATATAGTATTTATTTCTTAACTGGCAAAAGACCTTTCGCCTTAAGAACCTCATACTTAACCTTGATAGACATGAACGGACTAGCCATTACTTAGTCTTATCAAATGGTATAGCATTACCAAGAAGAGACATAAGCTGTTCTTTAGTAAAGTTACCAGGTAAGTCTTCTAACCCTACAAGAGTTTCAGACTTACCAAAGTTAATATCAGATGTTTTAATAGACTGTAAGCTTTCTGGGCAAGGGTCTACATAGAAAGAGTTTTTGTTACTCTTAGAGTTCTCGCCTGGCTTACGCACAGTCAATTTAATACACCTACCAACAAGAGACTTGGCTGTGTTTGCAAATAGTTCTGCAACAGCGTCCATGTCTGCTAGTCTAAGTTCCAAATCTTCGGCTACAACGAATTTCTCAATACTTGTAACCTCAGCTGGTAGAGCAACTCTATCTGTAGTTAGAGCATTAAGATGTCTAAACACCTTAGTGAACTGCTCATCTACAAAGTTATAGTAGTGCTCTTTGTAAGTATGTCCATTACCTTTCAGTATAGAAAAGAACTTAGACAGTTGCTTAGGTACAACATACTTACCATCGTTCATGGTAGTCAACTCATCAGAATTGTTACCAAAACCTTTGACTAAAGCGTCTTGTACACTTATGTCAAACATACTCAAGCCTTTCTCTTGCCAAGCTACACCATCAAAAGCTGGTGAGTTAGCAATATGCTCATTAGCATTCTTCACACCTAAGTGTAAAGCAAAAGACTTAGTCTCATTATCATCATTAGTATACTCTAACGATAGATAAGGAGAAGTATAGCCATCCTTATGAGTGGCTGTCTTAACTGACGCAGAGGTCAGCTTAGCATAACATGTAGTAGATATTACGCTAGATGAAGACGAAGTCTTCGCATTCCCTGCACTCGATGATGCAGGCATAAATAAATTATCCATAAGATAATCGTAATGTGTCAGTGATTCCCGAATGAACGGGCCTGACAGGTTAGAAAATAGTAACACTTTGTGTGTTACCAAATAAATATAAAGGTATGCGTGTGTACTCTTATCGTTTGTATACTGTATGTGTTTAGCTACATGTGTGACACTATAGTTCACTTATAGCTATGCACAACATACACATACATAGTACATAGGGGCATACCCAAAAATACATACAGGTAGGGGGTATACATACATACAGTCTTCCCATATTGGTGGTACACATTTTTTTATGTATATTTGGCACTATGGCTAGCAGGAGTAAACAATACTATGATGCTAACCCTACGGCGAAAGCTAAAAAGAAGAAATATGATACTTCGTATCACAGTTCACCAGAGCGTAGAAAGTACCGCTCCAAGCTCAATAAGATAAGAAGAAAGTTAGGAATTTACGGAAAGGGGGGTGGTGATGTTTCTCATACGGCTGACGGGGGGTATAAGATAGAGGACCCATCTGTTAACAGAGGCAGACAGGGTTCTAACAAAAAAACAACTAAAGCCAAGCAGGGTTTAAAGACTAGAGACCCAAAAGTAGGTACAGGTAAAAAACCAAAGGGTAGTGATAGAAGATTATATACAGACGAAAACCCTAAGGACACTGTAGGTATTAAGTTTGCCACTCCTAGTGATGCTCGAGCAACTGTGTCGAAGGTTATGAAAATTTCTAAGCCTTTTGCTAGGAAGATACAAATTTTAACGGTAGGCGAGCAGAGAGCTAAGGTTATGGGTAAATCAGAGGTTGTTAGTATATTTAAAGCTGGTAAAGAAAAATTGAGAGCACAAAACAACAGAGGTGTAGTAAAGGCTAAGAGTGGTTTAGCTAAATGGTTTGCACAAGATTGGGTAGATATAGGCTCTAAGAAGAAAGGTGGTGGTCACAAGAAGTGTGGTCGCTCTGGCAAGGACAAAGAAGGTAGAGCATACCCAAAGTGTGTTCCTGCAGCGAAAGCTGCGCGTATGACGGCTAGTCAGAAGGCAAGTGCAGTTAGAAGAAAGAGAGCTGCAGGCAACCCAGGAGGCAAGCCAACGTATGTAAAAACATTTGCAAAACAAGGAATAAAAATATCTTTTAAAAAAAATTCAGATAACATGTCAAAATTAGAAAAAAGAACTACCAAGAAGAAAGTGGTAAAAGGAAGCGGAACAGGAGAGCCAAAAAAACCAGGTTTATTTAGAAGTAAGCCAAAGGTATTCACCACTGATACAGGTGTTAAAGCAATAAAAAATAGAAAAGGGGAGGTTGAAAACCTTTCAATGAGTTCTATTTCACCGTATCTAAATCGAGGTCTAACTCCAGCTGAGAAGAGAAAAGCTCTTAGTTCTTTACAAGGAACAAAGAAAATGGCAAATGGTGGAAAGTATGACCCGATAGAAAAAGTATATGTTAAGAGAACTTTAGGTAGAAAAAAAATAAAGGAAACAACTAAGGGTGGAACGAAGATGAAGACTGTTATAGATAGAAAAGGTAACGTTATAAAGAAGACTGTTGTTGACAGAGATAAGTTTGGCATAAAAAGAAGAACAACTACTAAGACCAAGCCTGGTAAGAAAAAGAAAACTGTTGTTAGAGGAGGATATACTCAACCTTTTGGAGACACTAAGAACGCTCCAGCATTTATGATGTATAAAAAAGGTGGTAAAGCTTTCGAACCTCATATGATGTATGACCCAAAAACAGGGAAAGCTTTCAAAGCTAACAAGCCAGCAGACCATGTTAGAATGAGTAAGATGGGATACACTCACACTAAGCCTAAGAAAAAAGCTGGTATGGGTATGAAGAACAAAACCTACTTATATGGTGGTATGGTTCCAAAATTAGGTCCAGCTAAAAAATTCATCTCAGATTCTGCTCCTTTCTCAACGGCAGTAGACAAATACTACAGAAGTAATAGATAATGAAAAAGTTACTGTTTATATTAGTATTCTCGTTAATAGCTACTATAAGCCATGCTCAGTTAAAGAAAGTTTTAAAATTTTCAACATTTTATTTAGCTGCTAACGGAGGTACCTCTATAGCAGACCAAAATGTATATTCTGTAGATAATTCTTATCTATTTACTGATACTGTACTTACTCCTTACGATTATTCTCTCACACTTGGTATTAGAAAGATACAACGCTTTCAATATGAAGGCTCTACTCCATTTAAGGATGGAACGGAGACTTCTTTCTCTGATGCAGCAAACATCGGTAGAAATCCTTTTGAATACCTATTTGAGGTAGATTATAGACGTCAAGAGGGTGAAGAATACATTGACCAGAATCATTTCTTAAGATATGTCAGAGATAGATGGTTTGCTAAAGTAGAATATGTAAAAGATGGTTTTGCTGACATAAAATACTACGAGGCAACACAAAGGCTTCGTCTTATGTCAAAACGCAAGCTAAGCTTCAATATAGGGGGTGTGCAGCGATTAGCAGAGCCATACGGGTATGAACCCTTGGAAGAGTGGATAATGCCCTCAGGACACATACATTACACTTCATTAGCTATAAGTGAGGGATATACTATAGATGTATACAATCAAGAATACAGAGACCCTCAAGGTAACATAGTTGCAACAAACGCAGCTGTATGGAAAGAAAACGTAGTTCCAGTAATTCTATCTGACTATGTAGCTAGAAAAAAATCAGAACTAGATAATATTATACAACACTCTTTTGTGATAGGATTTGACTTCTATCACTACAAAAAAGACTTTTGGTTACACTCTTGGGGTAACTTTATGCCATATCACTACGATGATGGTAATCAGTTTTCTTATCACAACTTCGTCGGAGGTCAGTGGTATGACTATTCAGGAGGTCTTATCTTTGGTTATAAATACAACAAACACTTAGGGTGTTTCATAGAGGGCAAGTATAATAATTATTGGAACAGAGAGTGGTATGATTTTAAATTTGGAGTAAACTATTTAATATTTTAATTATGAAAGCAAAATTTTGTTTATTAATCAAGCGTATAACATTCGGCGCAGTTTGTTTAAACTGGTGCTCAAAAAACTGTGAGAAATAATGGCAACAGAAATCAGTAAAGAGACTAAAGTAAAACTTAGCTTAGAAACTATAATAGCATTGGGTGTTGTACTTGTTAGTATGACAGGTATGTGGTTTACATTGCAAGCCGACATACAAGAGGCAAAAGAGTTGCCTATTGCTCCAGACCCAGAGATAACTAGAATTGAGTATGACATGAAAGACCAACTCATTCGTCAAACCATTATGACAACACAAGAGGATGTAAAAGATATAAAAGTTACATTAGAAAAAATAGAAGATAAAATTTATAAATAACGACTATGCCAACACAAACAGAAATTTTATTAGCAGCTATAAAAGATGCTGTACATGGAGCTAACAATCCAAAATCAGTAAAATTAATAGACAACTACGACACTACTCACACGGGACCATTCTATGCTATACAAGCTATAGAAGATGCTGCCGTAGATGTATCGGAATGCGATATGTCTTTTATAATAGACGTTGCAGACTTTACAATTCCAAAAGGAGCTACTATATACGGGAACTTCGCTTCTATCGCAATTGATAGCGGTAAGGTTCTAGCTTATTCTAAATAATATGGAATGGAGACACTTATTAACTTGGCTGTTTGCATTGTCTTTATCGGCGGCCTCATACACGTCTTTTTCGCAAGTGACAGCGATACATTTTAACGCAGGCTTTAATTCTGCAAATGATGTTGAGTGGTTCGAAAAACTAGGAGACTGTGAAAAGGACACTAAGAGTATTGACGATAATGACAATCAAAAAAAGTACCAGATTGCTGTAGTGCCTACAATAGTTATATTTGATGACGGCGAAGAAGTTAAACGTTTTCAAGCGGATTTAAGTTTTAAATTAGTAGCTACTAGAAAAGAGGTGCAAGACTATATAGATGAATTAATAATTAGTAAATTTTAAATATGCCTTTAGGATTAAGTATTAGCTCTCCAGATAGTAGGAGAGATATAAATCAATTTTCTTGGAACAATAGACAGTATGCTCAGTTTAATGGAACTGACCAACGTATTCATCTTGATATGAGTTTTAGGCCAGAATCAGAGGTAAATGCTTTTATGCATGATATAGACCCTCAAGAACCTGCTGATAATTTTTTCGCTGATGAATGGAGTGTTTCTTTTTGGGTAAAGCCCACTTGGACTTATAAGGTAGACAGCTCTATATCGAATGCTATTTTTACAAATGCTCCAGGACATCAACAAACTGAAGCCGTAGGTTTTATGTTTTGGGGGGATAAAGACTCTAGAGCAACAACAGGACATAATAATTGGATTCACTTTCAATATGACCTTCGTTCTGGCAGTAGCTTTAGGGGTAGACTTTATGCTTATCATTATGAGGAAGATACTCTTTCTGATGATGCAAATCTTGAAGGTCAAGCTCTACACAATAAAAACACTATTTGTGGANTAGGAAGTAGTAATAATCTATCATCAGCTTGGCATAGCGGCAATACTGGTAATACTAACGGAGCTGGCTTTGTGCATTTAACTTTTGTTAAACAAAACAATGTCCAGGGAACTACTAATTTTAAAATGTATTGGAACGCTCAAGATTTAGGTGTTATTGACCACGATGGTTGGGACACTTCAGATGCTGTTACAAACGCAAGAAATACTATGGATTTTATTGAAATAGGATTTACAAGTTTTGGAGTTGACNNTGGNGCTAATCAAAANTTTGAAAACTTTGGTATGAGAGACCTTGCTATATTTCAAGGTGAGTTGTCTTCTAGTGATGTTTCAGCATTGTATGCTAGTGGAGCTTTTGTTGATTGGAGAACAATAAGTTTAGATGCAGGTCATGTAATGAAACACTATTGGCCACTAAGTGGACACGGTAATGATGTAGTTGCAAATCAACCACATAGAGGTAATTTTAATATAATAGAACACGGTGCTTCAGGTAACTTAATATGGCAGAATGTATGAAGAAACTACTTACAATATTATTTATACTAGTTTGTAATCTAATATATGCTCAATGTCCTCCAGGAACATGGGGTTTAGATGTAATAATAAATCCTGACCAGTATCCAGAAGAAACATCTTTTGCAGTTTTAAATACACAAGGTGATACGCTTATGCAAGGGGGGCCTTTTCTTGATATTATAGATTATC
>FUFK010747696.1_pt1 | contig 11187 bp, 8 predicted proteins | sample 1021851 | NCBI WGS metagenome assembly FUFK01 (sample SAMEA51879418, study PRJEB19060) | metagenome
AATGGAAGCGGCCTCCCGCGGCGCACGTGAGGCAGGCGGGCGTGTGCTTGGAATAGTGATGAATCAGTTTAAATCAGAACCAAACCGTTTTCTCACTGATAAGGTAGCTACTGACCATTTTTACGACCGTCTTCAAAATCTAATAACCCGTTCGGTTGGCTTTGTAGCATTGCGCGGAGGAATGGGAACAGTAACTGAAATCTCGCTTGTCTGGAATAAACTTCAGACAGGAGTGCTTGATCGCCGGCCATTGGTTTTGATTGGCGAATGCTGGCAAAAAGTCGTTGCGGCATGGGAAGAAAACCTTGTTGTATCAAAATCGGACATTTCTCTGCTTGATTTCGCCAAGGATGCAAATGAAGCTTGCGATATTATTATTAAAAAAACCAGTGGAGTATCCGTATGAATTGCCCGCGTTGTAATGCTGTGGTCCAATCTGACTCGCGTTTTTGCGGATCCTGTGGGTTTACCCTGTCCGGGACGTCAGGCAGCGGCCCGAATACACCAATAATGCCGCCCGGCGCATTCCACTTTGACACAGACGGACGTGGAAAAGGCCGTGGCTATACTTGGGAGATTGAACATCAGGGTTCATTTGCACTTGCCGTAGTCAAGCTCGAAATGAATCAGTCCATCAATGCAGAAGCCGGCGCAATGGTCTCGATGTCAGCAAACATTGAACTAAAATCTGAGCTAAAAGGCGGTGTTTTAGGCGCTCTGAAACGAGCGGTCGGTGGCGAATCCGCATTTGTTTCAACATTTACGGCACTTGGTGGGCCGGGTGAAGTAACCTTTGCTCCCGGTATGCCGGGCGACATCGCCGGAATCGAAATGAACGGCCAGACCTTTTTGGTGCAATCGAGTTCTTATCTGGCAGGCGATACAAGCCTAAACGTTGAAACAAGGTTCGGCGGTGCCCGTTCATTTTTTGGCGGCGAAGGCCTTTTTCTTCTTGAAATTTCAGGAACCGGTCTTTTGCTTGTATCCTCGTTTGGTTCGATTCACAGAAAAGTATTACGCCCGGGAGATCGTTACGTGGTGGATACGGGGCATCTTGTTGCCTGGGAAGGCCACATGCAATACCACCTTAGAAAAGCCGCCAAAAGCGGTTTTTTCCGTTCGATGCTTAGCGGCGAAGGTCTCGTGGCCGAATTCAGCGGACCGGGCGAATTACTTATTCAAACGCGAAATCTTGCCGCTTTTGCCGGTCTTTTGAAACCATTTTTCCCGTCTCAAAGCGGCAGCGGTGGTTTCAGCTTCGGAAGCTGAATCAGATCTGTTTCATTTTTTCCTTTTTCTATCTCTGAAATGTCGTCGGACGCCGTCAACAACAATTCGCTATATAACGGCCGCCGTGCGGCTTTTACATCAGAATTCACACTTCGCGGAAGGCCGGTCTCCCGTGGTTTGGGTATTGGAAAGATAATCTGCCTTTTTGGCGAAAATCGGCAATTTTACCGTAAGCGAATCGAGTTCGGAGACGTAGAACGCGAAATAAGGCGTTTTGGCGTCGCCCATAGGATTGCATGCCGGCGTTTGGAAAGAATCAGTTCAGCCGCAGGCCGCCGCGGCGACAATTTTTCAGCCATTTTCGATGTTCACCTGTCCATACTGGAAGACTCCTCTTTACGGGAATCAATCGAAAAGGCAATCAGGGATAATCTTTTCAATGCGGAATGGGCAGTCAAGGTCGTAACGGATTCATATATAGCGAAATATCGTGCCATTCCCGATGAGCATTTTCGTGATCGCTATATTGATGTCGAAGATATTGCCGAGCAATTACAGGCGGCTCTTGGCGGCGGACGGCATCGTCTGCAACTGGAAAAAGGTTCGATTGTAGCCGCGCGCGAGCTGCGGCCATCGACTCTGGCCGAACTTGCCATCAACCCTCCCGCCGCAATAATTACCGAAACCGGCGGCTGGACTTCGCATACTTTTATTCTGGCCCGTGAATTGGAAATACCGGCAGTTACAGGGCTGAGAAAACTCATGCGCCGTATCAGCTCCGGCAATAGAGCAGTGGTTGATGCCTACACCGGAACCGTAATTATTAACCCGACAGAGCAAACTATCGATAAATATGCGAATACAACTAAACAGCCGCGATCTCCCGATACAGTTTCAGAAAAATTTCCCGCCGGTGAAATTTCTACACTCGACGGACGTAATATCGCCATACGACTTAATTTTGATGTTCCGGCCAGTTTTTACAAGGCAAAAAAACTAGGTGCACAAGGCATCGGCCTGTACCGATCCGAATATCTTTTTAACAGATTCAAGGGATTTCCAAGCGAATTGGTACAGGCAAGGGTATATCGTGAGATTGCCGAATTTGCCGGTGAATACCGTGCTCGTATTCGCACTTTCGACCTTACCGCAGGGCAGACTGTGGAATTTGCCACCAGACGTGAGAGTAACCCCGCTCTTGGTCTTCGTGCCATTCGCTTAAGCCTGACTGCAGACAAACATTTCAGGACGCAGATCAGGGCACTTTTGCAGGCAGCTTATGATACAAACATTGATATTATTCTCCCGATGGTAAGCGGAGTCGATGAAATATTGGCCGCTAAAGCTATTTTAAGGGAAGAAGCTGCCAAACTGGCTAAACGAGGTGTAGAATACGGATCTCCGCGTCTGGGGGCGATGATAGAAGTTCCTTCCGCAGTACTCTGCATCCGGCAGATTTTAGATGAAGTTGACACCATTCTTCTGGGAACGAATGATCTTGTCCAATATATTCTTGCCGTAGATCGCGATAATGAAGCCGTTTCCGGTTGGTTCAGGACACTGCATCCTGCCGTTCTCCTTGCACTTAAAACAGTAATCGAAGCGGCCAATAATACTTCAAAACCCGTAGTAGTTTGCGGTGAAATGGCCGGATCGCCTTTTTATGTTCCAATTCTGGTCGGGCTCGGCGCCGGCGAACTCAGCATGAATCTAAATTCAATTGCCAGGGTCCGAAGAGTTATTGAAGGCGTTGCGTTCGAAGAATGCCGGCGTCTCGCAAACACTCTATTGGCATCAAAAACCGCTGATGAGGCCGAATCCGTCGCCGAAGAATTTTTACGCAGTCATTGGTCACACCTTTTTCTTTCCGGACTGCCGGATCTTCTGAAAGCCTGATTTTTTACCGGCCGTTTTTTCTTTTTGCGCATTTTTTGAACTTTGCGTTTAAATGTTCAACATCTTTTGTTATAATTGACCTTGCCGTGCAGTGAAGCGCGCCGGGCAGTCGCTTTTCGCATTTTATGCGAAAAGAGGAAAGTCCGAACACCGTAGGGCAGCGGGCCGGATAACATCCGGGCATTTGCCTGTTTAGGCGGATGACGACAAGTGCAACAGAGAACAGACCGGCCTCCGGAACACCGGAGGTAAAGGGTGAAACGGTGAGGTAAGAGCTCACCGGCGGGTGTGGTAACACGCCCGGCCAGGTAAACTCCCCGTGGTGCAAGACCAAATAGGAAAACGCAAATGGGTTGCCCGCCCGATTTTCTGTAATTAATTGTTGCAGAAGGCGTTTTCGGGTAGGTCGCTCGAGTTTTCGGGTAACCGAAAGCCTAGATGAATGATTGCCACCCTTTCAAGGGGTACAAAATTCGGCTTACAGGCGCGTTTCATTTGCCAACGGCAGGCATTTCAAATTCTTTCAGGAGCTCACACCCATAAGATTATGGTGAACAGAAAAGGCGTATTTATTGGGGCTTACGTTCCGGTAGAACTCAAAGAGTCTTTACGACGGCGTGCGGCATTGGAACACAGGACACTGTCTCAGGAAATTACCAGAATATTGATTGAGGCAGTCCATGGGAAAACATTACCTCCCGGCAGCATTGATCGCCGGAATCCGCAAGCTTCTGTCCCCCGTCGTAGGGCAACCGATCCACCCGAACGTCGGCGTGCTGAAGATCTCCCATACATTCCCCCCGGAAATGATAAAGATGATAAAAAATAGATTTTTAATTTAAGGTAGTTTTTTCTTGAGTTTTTCATCGTCCGTCAGAGGCAGAAAGCGATTTCATCCCCGGCGGACGATTTGTTATTATTTGCCCTGATGAATCGTAATTCGATCTTGATTGCAGCCGTAAGTCTCATTTTAGGTTTTGCTGCCGGATTTTTGCTCGCAAATTCATTAAACCGAAATGAGATAAACCGCCTTATGTCAGAGGCGAAATCCGGTCCTGCAAATTCCTCATCACAGGCGACTGGACAGCAGGGGGCATTGCTTTCCGATGAGGAAATCAATGCAAAACTCAAAGAAGCCGAACAAAATCCTGAAAACTTTGCTTTTCAGAAAGGATTGGGGCTTGGCTTGTACCGTTACGGAACGCTCCGTAACGACACTTCAATAATAGAACGAGCGATTCCGGTTCTGGAACGAGCAAATGCCCTGAATCCTGACGATTATGATGTTATCGTTGGGCTGGGCAATGCATATTTCGATCTAGGTTATTTGAATAAAGAGAACGCGCCGCTTGAAAAAGCAAGGGTTTATTACCTGAAAGCACTTGATAAACGCCCCAATGATGTTGACGTAAGGACCGATCTGGGGCTTACTTTTTTCCTGTATCAACCGCCTGATAGAAATACCGCAATTGCGGAATTTCGTCGAAGCCTTGCCGAATCGCCGCGACATGAACGAACTTTACAGGCAATGATAGAAACCCTGCGTGCGGACGGAAAAGACGCATCGGAATATATGGAAAGGCTCAAGGCGGTCAATCCAAATAATCCACTCATAAGTGCCGGTAATCCCGCATCAAACACCGTCCCATCATCGCCAGATACAAAGGATGGGGAAAACATACCGTGAGAGAAGTTCTTTTCATTCTTCTGATTATCGCTCTATTGTGCGGACTTACGGCACTGCGATACCGTCGTCAGTTTTTTGCCGTCTGGAAGATTTGGCGGCAACTGCGCGATAGCCGCATTTCTAACGTTCAAATACCCCAAAATGATAAAAAAGCGGATATTTATATCGATGATCCATTGGTAAATTGCGCAAAGTGTGGCAAATGGCAAAATGAGAGCAGTGCAATCCGTTTAGGGAAAAAAACCTATTTCTGCTCAACAAACTGTATGGAAAAGCACAGCCAAAGGACTTAAAATGCTGACAGGTACCAATCAAGGAATCTTTGACCAAACAGCAGGGAAATAATTGCACCGGCGCCAAGAAAAATTCCGAAAGGGATCTGTTGCTGCAGGTTTCTTTCTTTTCTGATTACTACAAGGGAAATGCCGGTTACGGCACCGGTAAACGCAGCCAGGAAGATGGAAAACAGCGTCAGCCTCCAACCGAGCAGAGCACCTACTCCAAACATCATTTTGACATCGCCCAAACCCATCGCATCTACACCGCGAAGGCGTTTCCAGATTTCACCTACCAGCCAAAGTGAACCTCCGCCGGCAATTGCTCCAAATGTTGCAAGCACAAGGGATGCAGCAGTCTGCCCATAGTTTAACAGCAAATATGACGGCCAGATCGTATCGTCAGGAAACATTCCAATGCCAAAAAACGCAGGAATAAATAAGCGGGCTGCCATTACAAAAAAGAAAAACGGATACGTGATGACATTTGGCAGAATCATATGTTCGGCATCAATATGCATCAGAGCAATCATCACAGAAGCAAAAACCAGCAAAACAGGCAGAATCGGCGAAAAACCCGCATAAAGGTAAATCCCGAGCCAAAGAACTGCATTGAGCAATTCAACCGCAGGGTAACGAATGGAAATGGATTCTCCACACACCCGGCATTTGCCGCCAAGTATTATCCAGCTAATGATCGGTATGTTGTCGTAAGGCCGGATTGCAGAACCGCATTTCGGGCAGTGCGAATTTGGAAATACAATGGATTCTCCTCTTGGTACACGATGAATTACCACGTTCAAAAAACTTCCGACCAGTGCACCTAAAATGAAAATTCCTAACAGGGCTATCAACTCAGGAAGGCCGGTAAATTGTTGAAAAGATTGAAAAAAAGCCATTGGAGACAAGTTAGAAGGATGCGATTGCCGTGGCTAAGAACCGGGATCAGAAGACCATCCGGTTGTTAAATAATACGTATTTTTACCAATTTTTCCAATAGCGTTGAATAATATTGATCTGATTCTGGAAAAATAACGGGTCGTAACCGATTGTCCCTGCAATACTTTCGATTTAATATCTGAAATATTTCTTTTAAATTGCGGTATTTCGCTAGTAAAGCCGAAAGCATTTAAATTAGAATTATTCTGCATACGGTTGTGTTATTGAATCTATTAATCTGGCGCAACCGTTTTTAAGTAGAGGCGAGGTAAACCCCGTTTGAAACCGACCAATATCCAAGACCCGGAATATTTTCACAAAGTAGTTGATTGCCAGTATGCCTGTCCCGCGCATACGCCCGTTCCCGAGTATATTCGTCTGATTGCAGCCGGGAAATATACCGAAGCGTATATGATCAACTGGGATTCGAACGTATTCCCGGGCATTCTTGGAAGAACATGTGACCGCCCCTGCGAGCCGGCTTGTCGCAGAGGCCGTGTAGAGGCGGAACCTGTGGCAATATGCCGTCTCAAACGCGTTGCTGCGGATTACAAAGGGGAAGTGGAATCATTAATGCCAAAAGGTCCATTCCCGCCAAACGGGAAGAAAGTGGCATTGATCGGTGCCGGACCCGCAAGCCTTACCGTTGCCCGCGATCTTGCACCGCTCGGGTATGAAATCCATCTTTTCGACGAACAATACAAAGGGGGCGGATTTATGCTAAGCCAGATTCCGTCCTTTCGACTACCTGAAAGCGTTCTTGACGAAGAGGTAAACTATATACTAAGGCTCGGCATCCATACTCATTTTAAGCATTACGTATCTTCGCTTAAAGCAATACTGGAACAGGATTATGACGCGGTTTTTGTGGGCACAGGGGCACCACGCGGCCGAGATCTGAAAATTCCGGGTCGCGAAGAAGGCGGAGCAAACATCCACATCGGAATAAACTGGCTGGCAAGCGTAGCATTCGAACATACACACAGCATTGGCAAGCGTGTAATTGTTCTGGGTGGCGGAAATACCGCAATGGATTGTTGCCGCACGGCACGTCGGCTTGGCGGAGAGGATGTGAAGGTGATTGTCCGTTCTCCATTTTCCGAGATGAAAGCCAGTCCCTGGGAAAAAGAAGACGCAATGCACGAGGACATACCGATAATTGATAATCACGTTCCGAAGTCTTTTGTTGTCGAAGATGGCCGGCTGCGTGGTGTGATGTTTGAAAAAGTAAAAGCAGAATATGATGAAAACGGCAAAAGGTCTCTGATCCCGACGGGTGAGCCCGAGGTCTTTTATCCCGCAGATGATGTTCTCGTTGCAATAGGACAGGAAAATGCCTTTCCCTGGATAGAGCGGGATATCGGAGTAGAATTCGATAAATGGGAGATGCCGGTCGTCAACCGTCAGACTTTTCAATCTACTCACCCAAAGGTTTTCTTTGGCGGTGATGCAGCGTTTGGCCCGGAAAACGTAATAACAGCCGTTGCCCACGGTCATCAGGCTGCAATCTCGATAGATCTCCTTTGCAGAGGTTTGGATCTGGTTGCCGATCGTCCTGCTCCATATGTAAACCTTATAACGCAAAAAATGGGTGTCCATGAATGGGCATATGACAGCGAAGTCGTCCCGGATAAGCGTTATCGTGTCCCGCAAGCGGATAAGTCCATAACATTACGCAATAGAAAACAGGAAGTAGAAATCGGATTTGACACGGCCGCCGGTTACAAGGAAGCCGAGAGATGCCTTAACTGTGATGTTCAAACAGTTTTTACCGCTCCCAAATGTATCGAATGCGATGCATGTATGGATATCTGCCCGACGAGCTGCATTACCTTTACGGCTAACGGCGAAGAAAAAGAATTGAGAAGCCGTCTAAAAGCACCTTCGCTAAATCTTTCTCAGGATTTATACGTAAGTGAAACACTGAAAACAGGGCGGATAATGGTTAAAGATGAAGATGTCTGCCTGCACTGCGGCCTTTGTGCCGAAAGATGCCCGACCGCTGCCTGGGATATGCAGAAATTTTTCTACAACATAACAAAGGCGGGTGGAAAGACCTATGGTTGTAATGGAAATGCCGTTTAATTTTGGTCTTTTCATTGGATTTTACGTATTTGGGAATTCTTAAAAATAATGAACGGTCTCAAAATAAATGATTTTGTAGTTCGTTTTGCTAATGTAAACGGAACAGGTTCGGCAAGTGCAAATGCTCTGTTTACAAAGGCGGTTTTTCGAATGGGCGTTCCGGTAACGCCAAAAAACATTTTTCCTTCAAATATCCAGGGATTGCCGACGTGGTATGAAGTGCGCGTTTCAGAAAAAGGCTACCTTGGCCGCAGGGCAGGCGTTGACCTGATGGTTTCAGTCAATCCGCAATCAATCAGAAAAGATTATGCAGAAGTTAAACCTGGTGGTTATTTCATTTATGACAGTACGAAGCCGCTGGCTCCGGAATTTAACCGTTCAGATATAAAGCATATCGGCATTCCAATGACAGCGCTTTGCAATGCTGAGTTCTCGGATGCCCGTCAAAGGCAATTATTCAAAAACATAGTTTACATCGGTGCTCTCACAACGCTTTTCGGCATTGAAATGTCAGTGCTTGAAAGACTTGTTTCCGAGCAATTCAAAGGAAAAGAAAAACTTATCGAGCCAAACCTCAAGGCTCTCAACCTGGGTGTCAACTTTATTAAAGAAAATTTTAACGAGCCCTTTACTTTGCGAGTAGAGCGACGTGATTTGCTCGGCGATAAAATTCTATTCAGCGGTAACTCGGCATGTGCCCTTGGTGCAATTTATGCCGGTGCCACAATTGCGGCATGGTATCCCATTACGCCTTCAACCTCTGTTGTTGACGCTTTTTCGAAATATGCCGCAAGGTATCGCATCGATCCGGAAACAGGCAAAAATCGATACGCAATCGTTCAGGCTGAAGACGAATTGGCTGCCATTGGAATGGTTATGGGAGCGATGTGGAACGGAGCCAGAGCCTTTACTGCGACAAGCGGGCCGGGTTTATCGCTGATGCAGGAATTTCTTGGCTTAGGATATTTTGCGGAAGTGCCTACGGTATTGATTGATGTGCAGCGGACAGGCCCTTCTACGGGTATGCCAACCCGGACACAACAATCCGATCTGCTTCTGGCCGCTTACGCTTCACACGGAGATACCAAACATCCATTGCTTTTTCCGGCTACGCCAAATGAGTGCTTTGACATGACCGCTCTCGCATTTGATCTTACTGAAAGGCTTCAGACGCCTGTGATCGTAATGACGGATCTGGATCTTGGAATGAATGACCACGTAAGCGAACCGCTGAAATGGGATGATTCGAGGAGCTTTGATCGTGGTAAGGTGCTTTCGGCCGCACAGCTCGAAAGCATTTACAAGAGCAATAATGACGTTTCCGTTGAATCAAATGGTCTCAGGAATTTTCATGGTAAATATGGACGTTACCTCGATGTCGATGGCGACGGAATTCCATATCGCACCATTGCCGGGACTCATGTCACTAAAGGAGCTTTTACTACCCGCGGTTCAAGCCGTGATGAATACGCAATTTATACCGAAGACGGCGAAGCTTACCGGCGTAATATGGATAGACTTGCGAGAAAATGGGAAACAGCAAAGAAGCTCGTCCCGCCACCGGAAATTCATATTTCATCTGATGCACATAATGATCCGAACACTCCGGGTGTTGTTTTCTTCGGCACCTCTACTTATGCCGCCGAAGAAGCATTGGATATGCTGGCCGAAGATGGTATTTTCCTTGATTCAATGCGTGTTCGGGCATTTCCGTTCGGTAAAGAATTCTGTGAATTTATCGAACGACATAAAAAACTTTTTATTATAGAACAGAACCGTGATGCACAGTTTCGAAGCCTTGTTCTCGTCGAGACAGGAGCGGAACCGGATAAGCTGATTTCGGTTCTCAACTATGACGGAACACCGATTACCGCTGACTTTATTTACGAGCAAATCAAATCAAGATTATGACTTACATCCGACCTGGATTTCGCCATCCGGCTTTGCCAAAAAACGCACTTGGCTACACGATCGATTACTACGAAGGCTCGCTTTCAACATTATGTGCCGGTTGCGGGCACGATTCGATCAACGCTGCTATTGTCCAGGCATGCTGGGAATTGAATATCGAGCCGCACAAGGTTGCGAAATTATCCGGAATCGGCTGCTCTTCCAAATCTCCGGCATACTTCCTGAGTAATTCGCACGGTTTCAACTCTGTTCATGGTCGTATGCCATCGGTGGCTACGGGTGCTAACCTGGCAAACAGGGAGTTAATTTACTTTGGCGTTTCCGGCGATGGTGACACCGCCTCAATCGGAATGGGACAATTCGTTCACGCAATCCGCCGAAACGTCCGGATGGTCTATCTGGTTATGAATAACGGCTGCTATGGTTTAACAAAAGGCCAGGATTCGGCAACGGCGGATGCGGGTTCAAAAAATAAGGCCGGCCAGGAAAACCTTTTCGAGGCGATAGATCTTGCAGGTCTCGCTATTGAATTGGGAGCGACTTTTGTTGCCCAGAGTTTCTCCGGTGATAAACAACAATTGGTTCCCTTGATCAAAGCCGCAATGCTTCATAATGGTTTTGCATTGTTAAACGTAATTAGTCCTTGCGTAACTTTTAACAACAATCCGGGCTCTACAAAATCATATGACTATGTCAGGGAGCATATGGAGACAACCGCACTGTTGGATTTTGTGCCTCTGATGCGTGAAATAACAACAACTTATGAGTCCGGAAATATTGAAGACCTTGTTTTACACGACGGATCTGCCATTCGCCTTCGCAAACTTGCAAAAGACTGGGACCCGTTTGATAGATTTTCTTCCGTTAAAGCATTGCAGAAGGCAAGGGAAAACGGCGAAATACTAACCGGGCTGCTTTACATAAACGAAAAAGCTCCTGACCTTCATTCACTGCTGAATACTGTTGATAAACCGCTTAATAGCCTTACTGAGGCGGAACTTTGTCCGGGAAGGGAAGTAATAGAAAAGATTAACGCTTCTTTGCGCTGAAAAAACGGTTTTTTTCCGAATAAAATATTTAATTTATGATCAAATTAAGTTGTTAAAAAAGATTTGGAGGCGGCGATCGGAATCGAACCGATGAATAAAGGTTTTGCAGACCTCT
>FUFK010717569.1_pt1 | contig 11185 bp, 6 predicted proteins | sample 1021851 | NCBI WGS metagenome assembly FUFK01 (sample SAMEA51879418, study PRJEB19060) | metagenome
ATAATTTAATAAGATTAAAAAAGGGAAAGAGAAATTTTTAGACTTTTAATTTCCGTTAGTGGAGTTGGTACAAGTACTGCAAGAACTATGCTTTCGTCATTAAATCCCGAGCAAATCATTGATGCGATTTCGTCCAATAATGTTTCGATTGTCCAATCTGTAAAGGGTATAGGCAGTAAAACTGCTCAGAGATTAATCATAGAGTTGAGAGATAAAGTATTAAAAATATATGATATTGACGAAGCTTTTGTTAATTCAAACAATACCGTAAGAGAAGAAGCGTTATCTGCTTTAGAGGTTCTCGGAATTAATAAGAAATCTGCAGAGAGATTAGTCGACAAAATAATTAAAGATAATTTAGATATTACTGTAGAGGAAATAATCAAAGAGACTTTGAAAAATATTTAATTTATTTAATGCTACCTAGTTTCAATTTAAAAACCTATTTACTGGGATTACTTTCATTTATGTTAGTAATTCAAGTTAATGCTCAGGAATCACAAGCAGATCTAGGTCAAATTAACGTTCCAAATCCGTCAACATATATTGAAAATTATGAATATGATGCTGCAAGTGATTTGTATTATTATAATGTTAAAGTAGGCGAATATGATATTAGTTACCCTATAATATTAACACCTGATGAATATCAAGAACTTATTTTAAAAGAAGACTTAAAAAGTTATTACAAATCTAAGATTGATGCAGCTGAAGGAAAAAAAGACGGCTCTGAGGAAGATCAGAAAAATTTAATTCCTGAAATTTATGTCAACTCACAATTATTTGAATCAATTTTTGGAGGAAACTCTATTCAGGTAGTTCCTCAGGGTTCATTGGAGGTTGATTTAGGAGTTCTTTACACTAAACAAGACAATCCAGCTTTTTCACCAAGAAATCGAAGTAATTTAACTTTTGATTTTGACCAAAGAATAGGATTAAGCTTAGTTGGAAAGGTCGGAACTAGAGTTCAGGTAAATGCAAATTTTGATACGCAATCCTCTTTTGATTTTCAAAATCTTTTAAAACTTGAATATGAGCCAACCGAAGATGATATCATTCAGAAAATTGAAGTTGGTAATGTAAGTATGCCATTAAATAGTTCTTTAATTTCTGGTGCTCAAAGTCTTTTTGGTGTTAAAACTGAACTTAAGTTTGGAAAGACAAGAATAAAAGCCATCTTCTCAGAACAAAAGTCAGAATCAAGATCCGTAGTTTCAGAAGGTGGAGGTACAGTTCAAGAATTTGAATTCAGAGCTTTGGATTATGATGAAAACAGACACTTTTTTTTAAGCCATTATTTCAGAAACAAGTATGATGAATCGCTAGCCAATTATCCATATATAAATTCTAATGTTCAAATTACAAGAGTAGAGGTTTGGGTAACTAATAGGAATAACCAATTAGAGGATGTTAGGAATATTTTAGCATTTCAAGATTTAGGAGAAACAAACAACGTATCATCCTCAGTAAATATTTTTTCAGCACCCCAATCTTATCCCGATAATTCTAATAATGCATTTGATCCTAGTGCTATCGGCGATGCAGGATCTCAATTAACGAATTTGGTAAGAGATATCGCATCCGTACAATCTGGAATTCTTGTGCCAAATGTTAATGAAGGGATAGATTACGGAAAATTAGAAAATGCTCAAAAGTTACGTGAGAATATAGATTATCAAATTCACCCCCAATTAGGTTATATTTCTTTAACACAAAAATTAGATAATGATGAAATTCTGGCTGTTGCATTTCAATATACCGTTGGAGATCAGGTTTTTCAAGTTGGTGAATTTGCAAACGACGGAGTTCAAGCAACCGAAGTTTCTTTTGAAAATAATAATCAGGTGGTCAACTCAAACAACCTTATTGTAAAATTATTAAAGAGTACAGTTACAAATGTTGAAGAGCCAATATGGGACTTAATGATGAAAAATATTTATAATACAGGTGCATTTCAACTAGAAAGAGAAGACTTTAAATTAAACATTTTTTATAAAGAATCTTCAGAATTAAACTACATTACGCCTGTTGAGGGTACACCTTTTCCAAATCCAATCGGAGGATCTCTTCCAATTCAAGAACAACCACTTTTAAGTTTCTTTAATTTTGACAGATTAAACTATAATAATGATCCGCAAATTGGAGGTGATGGTTTTTTTGATTTTGTTCCAGAAATTACAGTGGTTCAACAATCAGGTAAAATTATATTTACAAAGGCTGAGCCTTTTGGAGAATTTTTATTTGAGTCGCTCAGACTAGATATTTCAGAGGATTATAATGGAGATCAAAATAGTCTAAATGATTACAATTTAAATCAAAAAAAATATGTTTATCACACACTTTATAATTCGACCAAAACTGCAGCTGAACAAGCAGCAGAGAAAAACAAGTTTTTGGTTAAAGGTAAATATAAATCTTCATCAGGTGGCGGTATACCGATAGGAGCTTATAATGTCCCTAGAGGATCTGTAACTGTCACAGCTGGTGGTAGAGTTTTAGTTGAAGGAGTTGATTATACAGTGAATTATCAATTAGGAACTGTTCAGATTTTAGATGCTGGCTTACAAGCATCAAATATTCCAATTAATGTAAGTGTCGAAAATAATGCATTATTTGGTCAGCAAACTAAGAGATTTTCAGGTATTAATATTGAACATCAATTTAGTGATGACTTTATTGTCTCAGGTACCCTGTTAAATTTACATGAAAGACCTCTTACTCAAAAAGCAAATTTTGGTACTGAACCTATTAATAATACTATGGTTGGATTTGATGGAAATTTTTCAAAAGAAATTCCACTCCTCACAAGACTTATCAATAAATTACCAAATATAGAAACTGATGTTCCTTCAAATTTTTCGCTGAGAGGTGAATTTGCATATTTACTTCCCGGAGCACCTAAAGGGAATAACTTTAATGGTGAAGCAACTTCCTATATTGATGATTTTGAGGGTACTCAAAATGTAATAGATTTATTAGCGCCCCAATCTTGGTCAATCTCTAGTAGACCAAAAGACCTTGGAAATATATATTCTGAGGGAGATGAGGATGATAATGGAATTCAAAATGGTTATGATAGAGCTTTACTTAATTGGTACTCTATTGACCCAATTTTTTATAGTAGTCAGAGACCCTCAGAAATTTCAAATGAAGATTTATCAAATTTATACTCAAGAAGAATATTTATTGATGAGATATTTCCTCAAGTTGATTTAGTTCAAGGACAAACAACAGTTATAAATTCTTTGGACTTAAATTACTATCCAAATCTAAGAGGTCCTTATAATATGGACCCTACAGTAGCTAATGGAACCATAGACAATGTTAATAATTCATGGGCAGGTATTACAAGACAAATTAATACGACTGATTTCGAACAATCCAATGTTGAGTATTTAGAATTTTGGTTAATGGATCCATTTTTGGAAGACAATGATAACAATGGTGGTGTACTAACTTTTAATCTTGGAAATATTTCTGAAGACATTATAAAAGATGGAAGGAAGCAATATGAAAATGGTCTTCCTGAGGATGGAGATATTAGCCTTCTTCCCGTGACCACTTGGGGTACTGTTGTTCCTCAAAATCAATCATTAGTATATGCATTTTCTTCAGTCGGAGATTCAAGAACAAATCAAGATGTTGGGATTGACGGTTATGATGATAGCGAGGAAGCAAATGTTTTTACTGCTTTTTCTAATTTATCTGACCCCGCAAACGACAATTATGAATATTTTCTTAATAAGCAAGGAAATATTTTTGAAAGATACATGTATTACAACGGATTAGACGGTAATTCTCCAGAAACTATTTCAAATACTGATAGAGGGTCATCAACTTATCCTGATGTTGAAGATATAAATCGCGATAATACAATGAATACTATTGATAGTTACTTTGAATACGAATTGGAGATATCACCAATTTCACTATCAAACCTCAATAATCCATATATAATTGATAGAAAGGAAAAAAATGTGAATTTGCCTAATGGGACTTCAGAACTGGTAAGATGGTATCAATTTAGAATCCCTGTTAATGAGCCGACTGGCTCTGTTGGAGGTATTTCTGATTTTAGATCAATTAGGTTTATGAGAATGTATCTGACAGAATTTAGTCAAAATACAATTTTCAGATTTGGAACTTTGGAACTCGTAAGAAGTGATTGGAGAAAATATCAATTAAGTCTTGACGAAGAAATTGACAATAATAATGATACTACTGATTTTTCAGTAGGGATAATTGGTATTCAAGAAAATGAAGAAAGTTATGTTTCACCACCTGGAGTTGAAAGGGAACAGTTTAATAATAATAATACAATTGTAAGACAGAATGAGCAATCTCTTGTCTTAAATGTATGTGAATTAGAACCTGAAGATTCAAGAGGTGTATATAAAAATATAAGTGTTGATATGAGGCAATTCAATCGACTAAGGATGTTTTTACATGCCGAGGATGGTTCATCACCGGGATTTACAGATGGAGATATTATTGGATTTGTAAGACTTGGAAATGATCTTTCAGAAAATTATTATCAAATTGAAATACCTTTACAAGAATCTCCATCAGGCTCATTAGATCCACTATCTGTTTGGCCTGTTATTAACGAAATTGATCTTCCAATAAGTACTTTGGAAACAATTAAATCACTTTCAATTCTAAACGGAACTTTAGGTTCCGATCAGCCAATTTTTTATAATGTAATTAACGATGATGTAGTTGAAGACCCTGTAAGTGAGTTTTCACCTTTAGATGTTGGAAGACAAAGGATTTCAATAAAAGGAAATCCCAACTTTGGAGATATTAGAACGTTAATGATTGGAGTTAAGAACCCTAGTCAGGATAATATGGATGTATGTGCTGAGGTTTGGTTTAATGAGTTAAGACTCTCAGATATGGATAATGAGGGAGGATGGGCTGCTACATTAGCAGTTGATACAAATATTGCTGATTTTATGAATATCTCTGCAACTGCTAGGCAAAGTACAAGCGGATTTGGAAATATAGAACAAGGCCCAAGTGAAAGAGATAAGATAGATAAAAAACAGTATGATATAATTTCTAATATTAACGTTGGTCAATTATTTCCAAAAAAATGGGGATTAAATATTCCGTTAAATTATGGTCAGGGTGAGGAATATATTACACCAGAATTTGATCAACAATATAGAGATATAACCCTTTCATCAAGAATAAATCAGGCAGAGTCTCAAGAGGATAAAGATGCAATTTTGAGACAGTCAGAGGATTATACAAAAAGAAAAAGTTTAAATCTAATTGGGATAAATAAACAAAGAACTAATGATGAAAAAATTCCAAGATTTTATGATATTGAAAATCTTACATTTAATTATTCCTATAACGAGGTAAATCATAGAGATTATGAAATTGAAAATATGCTTGATCAAAATGTTAGAGCAGGTGTGAATTATAATTTCAATTTTAACACTGTTAAACTAGAGCCACTCAAGAAAAATGATTCGATTTTTAACAGTAAATACTTAAAGATTTTAAAAGACTTTAATATTAACTTATTACCGTCAAGCATAAGTATTAATACAGACTATATTAGACAGTTCAATAAACAAAAATTTAGAGAGGTTGATTTAGCTCAAGATAATATTGGTATTCAAGAGTTGTTTAGGCGAAACTATTCATTTGATTTCCAACTAGCGATAAATTATCCTATTTCTGAAAATCTGACCTTAGATTACAATATTGGTAACAATAATATTGTAAGAAATTACTTTGTTGATAATCAAATTAACGGAATCCAAGATTCTGAATTAGATGTATGGGATAGATTTTTTGATATTGGGGATCCTAATAGGCAAGTTCAACAAGTTGCTATTAATTATGATATACCATTTAATAAAATACCAACTTTTAATTTCTTAAAAACCACATATTCATATACCGGGGATTACCAATGGCAAAAAGGATCAGATTTATTTGGAAATCTTACTTTAGACGGTCAAACTTATGATCTTGGAAATTCTATATCAAATGCAAATACGCACAATATCAATTCAATACTTGATATGCAGAAATTTTATAGATATTTGGGATTAACTAAGTTTACCAGAGGCTCTGACTCAAAAGCTGTAAGAGGATTCTCCAACGCTAATCCAAAAAAAACAAATCCAATTTTAAAATCATTTATTAATTTAATTACGACAGTAAAGAGAATTCAAATTAATTATTCAGAAAACAATGGCTCCTTTTTACCAGGATTTTTGGATACACCAGGTTTTATAGGGTCATTTACACCATCACTTGGTTATGTGTTTGGAAGTCAAAAAGATATAAGGTATTTAGCTGCAAGGAACGGGTGGTTGACCGTTTTTCCAGAATTCAATCAACAATTCTCTAGCACTAATAATACTAACCTTACCTTTTCTGCCAATTTAGTTCCGATTAATGATTTAAAAATCGATTTAACAGGTGGAAGAACTTATGCAGAAAATTTAACCGAATCGTTTAATACTTTAGATTCAGATAATGACGGATTCAGTGATTTGTATAATCCTTTTATTCAAAACTCCGTTGGTAATTTCAATATCTCTACGGTTCTTATTAAGACAGCTTTTTCACAAAGTGATGAATTTAGCTCTGAGGTATTTGAAACTTTCAAAAACAATAGGCTTATAATTGCAAGAAGACTAGCTGCTCAAGAAGGAGTTGATTTTACAAATCCAAACAATTTTGAAAATGGGGATATTAACGGATTTCCACTTGGATTCGGAAAAACAAGTCAGTCAGTTTTATTACCGTCATTTTTATCCGCATACACAGGAACTGACGCCAATAAAGTTACTTTAGGAGCATTTAGAGATGTTCCAATTCCAAATTGGACTATAAAATATTCTGGTTTTATGAAAATGAAATGGTTTAGAAAAAACTTTAAAAGATTTTCAATATCACATGGTTACAACTCTATGTATACGATTAATCAATTTAGATCAAACCTAGATTACATTCAACCGGATTTTAGCATAGACTATACCTCTCAAAATAATGATGTTTTTGATCAGTCTGACAACTATAAAAATAAAACCTTATTTAGTAATATTAATCTGATGGAGCAGTTTAGTCCACTATTTAAAATTGACGTAGAAATGAAAAATTCTTTGAAGCTAATGACTGAAATAAGAAAAGACAGATTACTTTCATTAAGCTTTGATAATAATTTATTGACAGAAATTCAAGGTAATGAATATATTCTAGGATTGGGATACAGAGTAAAAGATCTTCAAATAAGATCTAGGCTTGGAGGTTCAAGACAATTAATAAAGAGCGATTTAAATATGAAAGCTGACTTTTCTGTTAGGAATAATAAAACAATTGTCAGATATTTGGATTTGGAAAATAATCAAGTAACGTCAGGTCAAACTATTTTGAACTTAAAATACTCGGCTGATTATGCATTTAGTCAAAATTTAACTGGAATATTTTATTTTGACTATTCTTTTTCTGAGTACGCAATTTCAACTGCGTTTCCTCAGACAACAATTAGAGCTGGCTTTACAATGAGATATAATTTTGGAAATTAATAATTTATTAAAATGAATATACCTGAAGAATTAAAATATACCAAAGATCACGAGTGGATTTCAATTGATGGAGAAATTGCTACTGTTGGTATTACTGATTTTGCACAAAGAGAATTAGGAGATATTGTATATGTTGAGGTTGAAACAGTAGGTGAGACCTTAGATGCAGATGAGGTTTTTGGAACCGTAGAAGCAGTAAAAACTGTATCAGATTTATTTCTGCCAGTTTCTGGTGAAATTATTGAATTTAATGAAGATTTAGAAGATACACCTGAGGATGTAAATGCCGAGCCATATTCAAAGGGCTGGATGATAAAGATGAAGATTTCTAATCCTGATGATCTTAATCAATTACTTGATTCAAATCAATACAGAGAACTTATAGGAGAATAAAATAAGTTAGCAAACACTCAGTATTTCATTATAGATTAAAGAAAATAAAAATTATTTTCCAAAATTAGAGGATTTTGCTAATAGCGTTTTTGAAAAAGTTCAAAAAAATAATCGTACAAGATATGTAGCCTTATGTGATTATTTAAAATCTGAATATGCAATTACAGTTAAAGATGTCATTCCTGAAGAAAATAAACCATTTTCAAAAATATATAATAAAAATAAAAAGGAGTTATTATTAAGTGATTATAGTTCATTAGAAACAAAAAAACTTCACGCAGCAGCTCAAATTGCTCATGAAGGCGCAATTGATAAAATAGAAGAGTATTTAACTAAATTTACCTTTCCCTCAAAAGAATCTAAAGATTTAACAAAAGTTGCATTATTAAATTATGCTGGTGCGGCGATATTAATGCCTTACAAACTTTTTCACACAGAATGTAAAAAACTTAAATATGACCTAGAGTTACTTCAAAATACTTTTGCAACTTCTTTTGAACAGGTCGCTCATCGAGTAACATGTCTCCAAGATCCAAAATTACCTGGTATTCCATTTCATTTTTTAAGAGTTGATATGGCAGGAAATATCTCTAAGCGCCTATCACTTTCTGGTATCGAAATACCAAGATACGGTGGAGCTTGCCCAAGATGGAATGTTTATTCAGCGCTTACAAGACCCGGTGTAATTCAAGCAGCTGTCAGTAAAATGACCAATGGTGAAAAGTATGTTTGTATAGCTAGAACAGTCGAAAAAGGAATTGGAAGATTTGGTCAATCTAAAAGTATTTTATCAATTGGACTTGGGTGTGAAGCCAAGTATGCAAAAGATTTTATTTATACTGAAAATTTAAATGTAGGTGATAAATTAAATGAGATACCGATTGGTGTGTCATGTAGAACATGCGATAGATTAGACTGTTCACAAAGAGCTTTTCCACCATTACACAAAAAATTTGATGTAGATATAAACTCCAGGGGCGTATCAGTATATGTTGGAGATAAAAGTTAATTACTAAAATATGCTAAAATTTATTATTCCCGCAGCAATTTTATTTCTGATTGTTCTTTTTTGGGAAAAGATAAATGATAAGATTTATGAAAAATTTAAAATTAAAATCAATTATATTGCTACAACTATTTTCATAGTATTTTTAATTTCAATTTTTGCTTTATTATATTTTTAAAACAATGAAAAAAAGATCTAAATAAAATGAGAGAAATATTTAAAAGTGTTCGAGAAAAATTAACTTCAAGATACTTAGAGAATAGCAGCTTAAAAAATAATAAAAAATTTAAACCTAGGATTAAAGCTAGAATTAGAAGAAATAAGCAAATTATAAGTAAAAATATTAACAGTTTATTTAGTTGGATAAAAGGAGCTGAATTAGTTGAACTTAAAGAGTGTAATACTAAGGAGGATCCAGTAAGACCAGAGTTAGACAATACTTTTAGAACAAGTTATGGAAGAAAGATTTTTGGTGTGAAGTATAATAAAGAAATTCATGCAGTGATGTGCTTTGCTTTTACTAATAAAGTCCCAAAAAATGTCATAGAATTGGATAAATTTAGCAAGGACGCCCATTTACAGAGCACTCATAGAGACCAAAATGTAGGACAAATTGCAATTGCATACACTGTTTGGTCCAAAAAAAAAGGTGGTGGAAAATTAATAGTAAAAGAAGTTTATAAAAAAATAAAAAAATCTAACCATCTAAATCGATTAGTTACACTGTCTCCATTGACGAAGATGGCAACAAAGTTCCATACCAAAAATGGGGCAAAACTTTTACAAATAAACGAAACCTCCCAAAATTTTGAATATCAAGTGATTAAAAAAGAGAAATTTGAATAAAAATGAAAAAATTACTTTATTTATTTTTTTTTATTTTTTTTTTGACTGATCAATTAGTAGCAAATGAAAGAGAGAAAGAATTAGATATTCTTTTTGATAAATTACAAGATACAAACTCAAAATTTACTTCTGAAATTGAACAAAAAATTTGGAAGATTTGGAGTACCCACCCAAAAAATAATGAATTAACCTTAATGCTACTTAAAGGATCAAAATTAGCAGATAATCAAAAATTAAATGAAGCTGTTAAATTATTTTCGGAGGTAATTGAAATTGATCCGTATTGGGCAGAAGCTTGGAATAAACGTGCAACAGTCTTTTTTCTTTTAGGAGAATTTCAAAAATCTCAAAATGATATCGACAAGGTATTGAAATTAGAAAAAAGGCATTTTGGAGCACTTGCTGGACAAGGACTTGTTAACATTCATCTAAAAAATTATGAAAAAGCTATTTTAAGTTATAAAAAAGCACAAAAGATATATCCTGCAATGAAGTCTCCCAAAATTATGATAAAAGAGATTGAGGAATTAATAAAAAAACAATCAATATAAGATGAAAAAATTTAATTGGAACTATCCAACAACTATGTGGGTTGGTGAAAATAGAATTAAAGATATTTCATTGGCATGTAAAAATTTAAATTTAAAAAAACCTTTATTCGTAACTGATGATCAATTAGTTAATAAAAAAATTGTTAAAGATACTTTAATAAATTTAAAAAATGAAAATGTAACCGTAGAAGTTTATTCAAATGTGAAAGGCAATCCCACAGGCACAAATGTACACGAGGGTGTTGTATTTTATAAAGAAAAAGAATGTGATGGAGTAATAGCTTTTGGAGGTGGAAGTGGTTTAGATGTTGGAAAAGCAATAGCTTTTATGTCTGGTCAAACTTTGCCAATATGGGATTTTGAAGATGTTGGAGACAATTGGAAGAAAGCTAACTCTGAAAAAATATCACCAATCATTGCTGTTCCTACCACCGCTGGTACAGGTTCAGAGACTGGTAGAGCTTCAGTTATTTTAAATGAAAAAACAGGAGTAAAAAATATTATCTTTCATCCAAAATTTTTACCATCAATAGTTATTTTGGATCCAACTTTAACGATAGATCTTCCTCCCAATGTAACTGCTGCAACTGGTATGGATGCACTTGCACATAATTTAGAAGCTTTTTGTGCACCTGGTTATCATCCTATGGCTGATGGTATCGCTCTTGAGGGGATGAGATTAATAAAAAAATGGTTATTAGAAGCAGTGAAAAATGGATCAAATATTGAAGCCAGAATGAATATGTTAACTGCTGCGAGTATGGGATCTACTGCATTCCAAAAAGGACTAGGCGGAATTCATTCTTTGAGTCACCCAGTTAATGCTGCAAACAATA